>Ga0315336_1001492_pt1 | contig 44939 bp, 36 predicted proteins | sample ASW5metaG_FD_204512 | JGI IMG/M metagenome (GOLD analysis project Ga0315336, IMG submission 204512) | Ammonia-oxidizing marine archaeal communities from Monterey Bay, California, United States - ASW #5 | ecosystem: Environmental > Aquatic > Marine > Intertidal zone | place: USA: California... | reverse complement strand
GTGCAAGACATTATGTTGAAATGCGATATGTGTTATGACCGGACTTCGATTGGCCAGGGGCCGATGTGTGCGACGGTCTGTCCGAGCGGTGCGTTGGCGTTTCGGACTCGGGAAGACATATTGGAACATCGGCGAGAAACTCCGATCAACGTATTTAATATTGGTCCGCAGAAAGTGACGACGAAAGTTCAAATGATGATGCCCGAAAATACCGTTGAGCTGCAGCTGGACGTAGCCAGTCTATTACCAGAATCGAAACAGACAGAAGGAACCATAGTGTGAGCACGAGAGAATCCAAAAATCCCTGTAGCGAACATTTTCCCGTTGAATGGGAAGACGATTCATTCGTGAACCGACGTGAGTTTACGAAAGCATTGGGGTTGGCGTCATTCGCCGCCTTTATCGGAAGTGTCACCCTTGGGACAATGGGGAAATTGCGCAATCTAGCCAAGACTTCCCACCCCGAAATGATGGTCGCAGATCTGGATACGCTTAAAGTCGGCCAGTCGATTCTGTTTCATTATCCGGATGAAGAGTCGCCGTGCATTCTGGTGCGGCATGGTGAGGAACAATTTTCGGCGTATGGCCAGAAATGTACCCACCTCGGGTGTCCGGTTCATTACAACGAAGAAGAGAACGAGTTTTATTGTCCGTGTCACGTCGGGAAATTCAGTGTGGAAGATGGGGAACCAATTGCGGGTCCGCCGCGTCGAGCGTTGCCGTCCGTCGAACTCAAACGTAAAGGAAACGAGCTATGGACGACCGGCCAGATGGAGGCATAAAGATGCGGGCAATAAAAGCACGTGATCGCAAACAGAAGCTGACGATCATCAACGCCGCCATGATCTGCATCGGTTTCCTCGTTCTCATGCAGACGCTCCTGTTCAACATTACAGTGGAAGGTTTTCTCGGTGGCGAAGACCATTTGGTTGGACCAGCACTCGTACTCTCTGGTATTTGTCTCGCCGGATCCGTCTGGTTGATGCGGAGTGTGTATCGACTCTGAATATTAGGTCTAAAATTCCCCTTTTTCTCTTTATTCATGACCCCAAATATCTCGGCGAATGTGCTACACTTTTTCTTATCCGAAATGCGCATTTAATTGATTGGGGGACACCATGATTGTTGGAGTGCCGAAAGAGATTAAGCCTGAGGAAGCGCGGGTAGCACTTGTCCCATCCGGAGTAGCGGCGTTCGTAGAGCACGGGCACACGGTGCTCGTGGAAAAGGGTGCGGGAATCGGCAGCGGGATTGAGGACAGCGCCTTTCGAGCGGCTGGCGCGAGTATCGTCGCAAAAGCAACATCCATTTGGGAGCGAGCGGAGCTCATCGTCAAAGTAAAGGAGCCGATGGGGCCGGAACTTCGCCGAATGCGAAGCGACCAAATCGTCTACACCTATTTCCATCTGGCGTCTAACGAGAAATTGACCCAGTCCCTTTTGAAGAAAAAAGTCTCTGCTGTCGCCTATGAAACCATCCAATTGGACGATGGATCCCTACCGTTGTTAATTCCCATGAGCGAAGTTGCCGGGCGATTGGCGGTACAGAAGGGGGCCCAATGTCTGGAATCGGCGCAGGGCGGCGAAGGGATATTGATCAGTGGGGTTTCGGGCGTACGTCCAGCGAACGTGGTCATTCTCGGTGCGGGAATCGCGGGACTAAATGCATGCCAGATAGCGGTGGGAATGGGTGCGCATGTTTCTATCCTCGACATCAGTCCTCCGCGGTTGCGTTATGTTCAGGACGTAATGCACGGAACGGTGACGACGGTAATGGCAAATACCGCGAACATCACGGAGGAGGTTCTTCAGGCGGACTTGTTGATATGCACGGTGTTGCGGGCAGGTGCGAAGACGCCACAGTTGATCTCCCGAAAACTGGTCAAGCGAATGAAGAAAGGATCGGCGTTAGTGGACGTGTCCATCGACCAGGGGGGATGCAGCGAAACCTCGCATCCCACGACTCACGGAGATCCGACGTACGAGGAACACGGTGTGGTTCATTACTGTGTCGCCAATATTCCGGGTGCAGTACCGCGAACTTCGACGTATGCTTTGACGAACGTCACGCTGAGTTATGGGTTGGAGCTTGCAGACCGCGGGTTGGAACAGTCCATGCGCGACAACCGTGTATTAGCGAAAGGGTTGAATACGTGGCAGGGTCACGTAACTCATCCGGCGGTAGCTCAAACATTCAAGCGAGAATGCTTCATTCCTTTCAAGTAAGAAATCCTTCATTCAGACAAGTTGCATCGTGAAATCGTTTGTGATTAAATGCCTCTACCTGCGAAGTTGAAGTATCGAACGCTTGCAAGGAGAACGCATTGTCCAACTCAAATGACGACTCGGCCTCGAATACCCCCGATTCCCCACCCGATCAACCACCCTATCCGTCGCCCAAAGTCGCCTGGTTTACCGTTACAGTCTTAATGATCGCCTACATTTTTTCTTTCGTGGATCGAACGATACTCACTTTTTTGGTAGAGCCGATTAAGGCTGATTTAGGTATCAGCGATATGAAAATGAGTTTGTTGATGGGGTTTAGTTTTGCATTCTTCTATACGATTTTCGGACTCCCTATTGGACGGCTCGCGGATAGTAGAAATCGTAAAGGAATCATCGCGATTGGGATGTTGGCTTGGACAGTTGCAACTGGCGCCTGTGGGTTCGTAAAGAATTATTGGCAGTTTTTACTCGCCCGCATCGGCGTGGGAGTGGGGGAAGCCGCTCTCAGTCCCGCCGCATATTCACTTGTTACCGATATGTTTCCCAAAGAAAAATTGGCACGCGCCCTGAGCGTCTATAGCATGGGTATTTTTATCGGCGCTGGTCTCGCGAGCGGCGTCGGCGGAGGCGTGGCCAGTTGGGCAGCAAATAAGGGCGATATAGACCTTGGTCTATTCGGGACCGTTTACCCCTGGCAATTGGCGTTCATCGTCATTGGTGTCGTCGGGCTCGCGCCCATAGGTTTGATACTCCTCATCAAAGAACCCGTCCGCCGCGGCGCACGATTGGTCAAGACCGCGGACGGTGGGGAAAAGATAGAGTCGGTACCTGTGCGAGAAATCGCCACGTATATATTGGCGAATTGGAAGACATTTTTTTGTCATCACATAGGTTTCGCAATTTTGGCATTCTCCAGTTGGGGCGTGGGTGCGTGGGGAGTCGCGTTCATGTATCGAACTCACGGCTGGGGCCCGGGCCAGTCGGGTTTTTACTTCATGCTCCACGTCATCGTGGCCGGATGTCTCGGTATCGTTAGCGGTGGTATTCTCTGCGATCGATTGGCCAAGCGCGGCCGTACTGATGCTCCTATGATAGTGGGCCTGATGGCCTCCGCACTCTGGATACCGACAGGAATCATGTATCCGATCGTCAGCAACGGTTGGGTCGCCTGGGGGTTTATGATCCCCACATACTTTTTTACTGCGTTCGCCACCGGCGTCGCTGCTGCGGCCATCCAACAAATCGTTCCGAACGCGATGCGGGGTCAGGTATCTGCTTTTTATCTCTTCGCTGTAAATATGATTGGAATGGGCATCGGGCCCACAGGAGTGGCGTTTTTTACTGACTACGTCTTTCGTGATGAATCGATGTTGCGTTATTCCATTCTAATCGTAGGAATCGGGTGCCATTCGTTGGCCATTCCCTGTTTTTGGTTCGGTAGAAAACATTTCCGGAATAGCGTGGAATACCTCAAGAAATGGGAGGCCGATAATGCATAATGTCATCGACCGAACTTCTAGAAATATGGGATAAGCCTTCATGGAATCGTCACCTGATCTAGCGAAAACACCATTAGACGTCGAACAGCAGCCGACGCGCGCGCTCCGGTGGAACGATTTTGGTGCCTTGCTCGGAGGTACGTTTGGACCTGCCGCTCCCGTATTCGTGGCCTTGGGAAAAGAGGAACTTCTGGTGTGGATTCTCGCCTTGGGCGTGGTCCTAAGCGCGATGATTGCTATTTCCATGAACGTCCGCGAAAGTAAACCCGACAGTCGTCGATGGGTATTCTTTTATCATTTGGTGGCGACCGGGATTCTACTGTCGGTCATTTCGGTTGTCGATGCCGGCATCTGGTCCCAACTTCCTGGGATGGGGTCCACCGAAGATGCCTCGAATGGATTCGCGCGTTTGGTCGGAGTGATGCGCTATTTCGGAATTCTCTTTGGGATCGGGCTGTTTATGCTAATGACGGCGCCCGTTCAGGAATCGGACAAAAAACAAACCAAGTAACACCGAAAGCCATTCCTCTAGGCATAGTTCCACGCGATTTGAACGGCTTGATTTAGTCTCCTTTCGGTTCTATTATTAAGAGCTTAACTATTTGTTCGAACCGTATCCCAAATGAAGGAGAATTCGTATGGCTATCAAAGGCCTCGACCACATGGTCATCCGCGTGAAAGACCTGGATGTCGCCATTGAAAATTACAGGAAGATGGGTATGGATTGTGAAAGAACGCTTGAGACGCCCGGTATCGGTCGTCAAGCCATTCTGCGGTTTACCAACGGAACGTTCATCGAACTTGTTGCGCCAACCGCTCCGGATTCGCCCATCGCGAAAGCCATCGAAGCCCGCGGCGAAGGGTTTCACAGCATGGTATTCAAGGTCGACGATTTGGACGAGACGGTACAAGTCATGAAGGACGGCGGAGCGACTGTCATCCAACAACCGGACATGGATCATTCCGCGTTCGTTCATCCGAAATCTTCCCACGGAGTTTTGCTCCAGATGCAAAGAGAAAATCTGTAAACCACAACCGGAGAAATTAAGACATGTCAGATTCACAATTCGATACCCCGATAACACTCACCGGTCCATTCCGTGCGCCTCGCCAAATGTTGGCCGAACAGGAATACGACGGCCACGTGTCTATCCACGACGATTCCATGGCTGAGAAACTGGGATTCTCCGGTGCGCCCATCGAAGGGCCTACGCACTTCAGCCAATTCATCCCAATGCTGACCCAATTGTGGGGCAACGAATGGTACGAGACTGGAATTCTCAGCGCCCACTTTCAAAACATGGTGGTCGAAGGGGAAGAAGTTCGAGCCCATGTCGATTTACCGAAGGACGGAGAAAAATACACGACGTTGAGAGCCGAGAAGAGTGATGGATCTCCCGTATTGACCGGTTCGGCCTGCGTTGGCGCAGAACATCCCCCGACTCTACTCGAAGAACGCATGGCCAAAATGCGCCCTCCAGAAAACCTTGTCATTCTCAGCGACATGAACGTGGGGGACAAGGGTGCACAAATGGATCGGGTCAAAATGGAATACGATCAACACCTCGGAGATTCGTACCCGTTCACGCTGAACGACAAGTTGAGTGTGATTACTGAAGACAGCCCCTTACATCGCGCGACCGGGGAAGAATCCCCTTGGGGCCGTCCCATAATTCCGCTCGAGATGGTCTGCGTGTTGTGTTCCTACAACAACACGGCCGGATGGAAAGTGAAACGTCCGACAGTTGGTCTTTTCGCGGATTTGGAACTCGGTATGATCAATGGTCCGCTATTCGTGGGGCAGGAATACAACCTCGAACGCGAAGTAGTCGCCGTTGGTGAAACCCGGCGAACCGAAGGCTTCTGGGTCAGAACGCTTGTCCGAGACGTCGACACGAACGATGTGCTCGCCTACTGTCTGCTGCACCACGCGAACATGAAGAATTCCTACCCGAAATACGACGAAGAGTTGGCTGCATTGACGTAATCCAGGTGGATATCAATTTTGAGTACTTCCAAAAGCCCCCATCCAATTGGGGGCTTTTTTATATAGGTCAAACCCTAGAGGAGATTTTGGTATGACGTTGAAGACTTTTTATGCCGGTTGCGCTACGATGTTGATTGCTTTCTTTTCGACCTGCTCTCTTGCGCAGGAGAATGATGAGACCGTTACGCCGTTTGAAATTCGTATCGATGATGCGGTTCTTGAGGATCTTCAAACACGGTTGGGCCTGGCTCGATTTCCGGATCAGATTGAAGGCGCGGGTTGGGATTACGGGACAGAGCTCGGGTATTTGAAGGAGTTGGTGGCGTATTGGCGGGACGAGTATGACTGGCGCGCAGAAGAAGCGAAACTAAACGCGTTTGATCATTTTAAGACGAACATCGACGGCCTTGATATTCATTTCATCCACCAGCGTTCGAAGGAACCGAATGCCATGCCGATCGTCATTACTCACGGGTGGCCGGGGTCTATCGCGGAGTTTTCAAAAATCATCGGACCGCTTACCGATCCCGTGGCACATGGGGGCAAGGCCGAGGACGCGTTTCATGTGGTGTGTCCTTCGATGCCGGGCTACGGGTTTTCGGAGATCCCATCGAAGCGCGGAGTCGATTCGCGAAAGGTTGCCGAGATTAATGCCACACTCATGGCGCGTTTGGGGTACGACCGTTACGGAGCCCAAGGAGGTGATTGGGGATCCGCCGTCACATCTTGGCTTGCGTCCATCGACACCGAACACGTGGCTGGCATTCACCTCAATCTTATTTTCGCGGGTCCGCCTTCAGGTGGCAGCAAGGGAGTACCCGAAAAAGAACTGAAACGGTACCGAGAACGTTCCGCGGCGTTTGCAGAGGAGCGCGGCTACAGTGAAATCCAGGGGACCAAACCCCAAACCATTGGATATGGCCTCAACGACTCACCGACAGGTCTGGCCGCGTGGATCGTCGAGAAGTTTCGCACGTGGAGTGATTGCGATGGGGATGTGGAGACTCAATTTACGAAAGACGAACTTCTGACGAATATCATGATCTATTGGTGCACCGAAACCGCAACATCCGCCGGACGGCTCTATTACGAGCAACGTCACGTCAAGACCGGGGCCTTTTCAACGCGTACCGAAACGCCAGTCGGATGCGCGATTTTTCCGAAAGAACTTTCTATCCCCCCCCGAAAATGGGCGGAAGGCCGTTTCAATGTGACGCACTGGACCGAAATGCCGAGCGGCGGCCATTTTGCTGCGATGGAAGAACCGGAGCTCCTGGTCGAAGACTTGCGGAAGTTTTTCGGTACGTTGCGTTAGAGAAAAAAAGATCTCCAATCCTTTCTGGCTTGCGGGGTTGACAATTGAGTTGGTCCAGTATACTCTGAGTTTATAAAGTTAACTTAAGTTAATAACGAGATAATCTCGGAGGCGAAGTCAGTGTTGGAAAATGAGGTGGTCACATTCGGTATTATCGCGATCGTCGGGTCCCTCGGGGTTGCGATAGGCGATGTTTTCCTGTTGGGAAATCCAGTCAGTGGACGTCAATTCAGAGCACAAAAGCTCGAAAATCTCGTTCATGTTTCTCCAAAGAACAGGTTGATCGGCCATGTGGTCGGTGTATTGATGGTGCCTTTCGCCATGTTCGGAGTCTTCCAAGTGTACCGGGGTCTACAACCAGCCGGGCAGTTTTATGCCTTGGCACCGACCTTGATCATGGTGTATTCACTGGTGATGGGGGCTTCGGGACATGCCTGTTTTGCTTTCCTTGGAGGGGCGTTTCAACTTCAGAAACAATTTGGCGACGACACGAATGCCGATGTGGATGAATTGGTCAAACAACATCGACGCCTGCTAAATCCGATTTTCGGAGCGTTTCTCGTTTCGCTGATAGTTGCTTCGATATGGTTTTCGATTGTGATTTGGACTCAGCCAACCCAATTTCCAATGTGGATCGGGTTTACAAACCCATTCGTACTGCTCGTAATCCTGGGTGTTGCCGAAAACTTTTTGCCAGCACCTGTTGGCGGTTACGTACGACCCGCCAACGGAAATATAAGCCTGGCGCTTTTTTTCGTGTTGACCACCATCACACTTTCTTAGGCCCAGGCGCCGACTCGGGCCGAACCCGGCAGCTCAAAAAAGGGGTTGACAACCCCAACCAATTCCGATACAGTGATCGATAGTCGTAAACTATATTTATAGTCGGAGAAAATTTAGATGACCAAAAAAGCACGTCCCCCCATGTCGGGGTTGGAAACGGATGTCATGAACGTCATTTGGGAACATGGCGAGATGACGTCGCGGGCGGTGATCGAACGATTCACCAAGCAGCGGAAATTGGCGGACACGACAATTCGAACGGTTCTGACGAAACTGAGGGACAAGGGATACGTGAAGCTTGTACCGAGCGTAGGGCGGGAACTTATTTATGCGCCAGCGGTTCAGAAGGACAACGTGCGTAAAAAGGTCATGACTGACATTATCGGGAACCTTTTCGATGGGTCGCCGAAACATGCCATATTACATATGATCGAGTCGGAACCGATGGACGATGAAAGTTTGGAAGAAGTGCAACGGTTGATTCGCGAACACAAAAAGAAAAAACGGAGCTAGTCCCATGTGGTCAGAGTTCATACAATGGCTGACCAGCGGGCCCATGATTCTACAGCGTCTCGTATTTATTTCTTTGGAGATCGTGTTGTGGGTCGTAATTCTCGAGTGCGTGATTCGATTGAAAATCGTTCGGTCTCCCCGATTAATCGCTTTGTTGTGGGTCGTCGTTTTCTTGAAATGTACGTGGGGGTTGGCGATCCCAGGAACGGTTAAAATCCCCGTGGAGCCTCCTCGATTTGAAACGGCTGTAACAACGCCGTTTCAAATTGACGCAACTCGAGACAGAGGCCCAGCGCCACCGCGACCTATTTCGACGGATGTTCGTGTGCCCGTTCCAATTAATTCAGAAATCGAGGCCGTACCATCGGAACCTCATGAACAACGCGGCGAGTGGAAACCGGTTGATGTTCGGTATGCGCTTTTGGCCGCCTGGTTCGTCGGGGTAGTTTTGTTTGCCGGGCGTCTGGGAATTGAAATTGTCCGGCTCACCAGGATATCCAGGTCGTCGGGCGATGCCGACACGGTCATAAAACAGCTGCTTCGAGAGGAGTCGGACCTATTGTCGTTGCGATGGAAACCGGCGCTCAAACAGAATGACATGCTGGGTTCACCAGGGCTGGCCGGTTTTTTCTTTCCTACGCTGTATATACCAACGTTGTTGTGCCCGGCCACAGAAAATACGTTGCGTTGGGTTATTCGTCATGAATTGACGCATTGGAAACACGGCGACCTCTATGCAAATACCTTACGACAGATCATGTTGACGCTATTTTTTTTCCATCCGCTGGCTTGGTATGCGAGCCGACGATGGTTGGATTATGCCGAGTACGCCGTGGACCGTGCAGTGCTATTTGAAACCGAAGACGCAGACGATTATGCAACCAATCTATTGGGAGTCGCCGAAATGAGCAAGAAACTAGCATCGAATCCATTGAAACTGAATGCCGTCTTCGCCTGGAAACACCATTTGGTACGACGGATAGATCGGCTGTTGAATCTTCATGTGTTGTTGCCGCGTAATCCCAATCGATTTGGTTTGGGAATATCCCTGGTTGCCATTTTGATTGGTATCGGTTTTACGATTGGTACGGAGATCAGGCCCGCCGTGGTAATGGCGAACGAAACTGAACAAAGTCCCTCGAATTCTTTAGAAGTTGGCGGAGCAGTTAAAATCGATGGGAAATGGGTTACGCCTCAATTGCCGCGAAAAGGTGACGCGCAGATCGAAGTGCGGACGTTGGAAGACGGAAGCCAAGTCATCAACGAGTACAAGATACCCCCTGCCCGGACGCTGCAGTTTCCAGAGCATGTTTCGATGGGCGAAATTCGGATTGGCCGTGAGACGGTCGCCGCGCAGGGCACCGTAGTGATTAAAGAAGGGGCCCGTGCGAGGATGAGGCTCTCGGAGACCGGAACTTTTTACTTGAAGATCTTCGAAACTTTCCCGCCCTACGCATTTCAGGAATTGAACCTGTCGAGAATTCCCATTCAGGACGATGATCTGAAATATATTCGACACATGTCGGGCCTGAATAAACTGCAACTTCGCTCAACGCCCATCGGGGATGATGGGCTGTCCCATCTCTCGAATCTGGTACATCTCCGCCTTCTTGATCTGTATTCAACTTGGGTTACTGGCGCCGGCTTACAGCACCTTTCAAGAATGACAAACCTGCAGGAACTCATTTTGAATCGAACGCAAGTGGGGGATGACGGGTTCGCCGCGATTCGCCACTTGACCGAGTTGGGCCGTATCGAATGTTGGATGTGTCCGATTACGGATAAAGCGTTGGATAACGTGGCAGGCTGGACCAACATGCGGTTTTTCAACGTTGAGAATACGGCGGTTACAGATGCCAGCTTACATAATCTGCTTGGAATGAAAAAAATGTATCTGCTTAACTTGGGTTTGACCAACATTACCGACAAAGGTGTGGAAATTCTGCGGGATATGACTCAATTGACTCAGGTAAGTATCGCCAATACGGCGGTCACCGAAAAGTCGATTGACATCTTAAAAAATTGGACCAAAATTAAGCGCATGTATTTGCCCATTACAATAAGTCCGAAAGGGTATGAGCAATTGAAACACTTGCCCGCCTATAAATCCTTCTTCACCCCCTACGTCAATTCGACGCCATTGAAAGTTATCATCGAGGATTATGAAACGGGGACCCGGTTGCCGAACGCTGAATTCGTTTACAAATTGGACCATGGTAACTTCTACATTATTTTCGTAAAAACTGATTCTAACGGAGAGGCCACAATTTACGTTCCCGATTATGCCGAAATTGCGAAGTTCCGAGTCTATGTTCCGGGGTATGTGACCTACGAGCATACGTGGGGTGAACCGGCGCCAGGCGATTCGGTGGTGCTCGGTCTGAAAAAAGGCGTGTCCGTTGGCGGGTACGTGATGAATTCCGACGGGGAGAAAGTTCTGGATGCGTCTGTAACGATTCCGGTTCTGGGGCCATACAATTGGGACGATGAGAAAAACCTGATGACGACCGTGTTTACCGATTCTTCCGGCTACTGGTGGTACGACGGTGTTCCGGTAGGATTGAATAATATGTCGGTGACTATTCAGCACCCTGATTACGGAGATACACTCTACCAAGCGGAGCGAATTAATCGAGAGGCACTTACTTCCAAGACCGCGGAATTTTCGCTTGAGCCGCCTGTATACCTCATCGGAGCCGTAGAGACGGTTGACGGAAATCCGATCGAGAATGCCCGAATCAGTATCCAAATCCCGTGGCGGCGTGGCTCCGTAAGAACGACGCACACGGGCACGAGCGATGCCGACGGAACGTTTACCCTTTTTAATCCCGCAAAAGGAAGTTTAATGGTGTCTGTTGTTGCGGATGGATTTCGCCCGTATTCCAAATCGGTCACTATCGAGGAAACCATGGAAGACTTGGAAGTTGTGTTAGTGCCTAATTAGAATCTTTCGAAAGATTGACCGACACATATTTTATGGGGAAGAAGAAAGCCTCCAACGTATCGGGCGATACGTTGGAGGCTGGTTAATATTAATGGTGATTATTTTGAATTAGTGGTCATGTCCGTGATGGTGGTCATGGCCATGGTGATGATGGTCATGTTTCTTTTTGCCCTTCGATTTTTTCTCGTCCTTTTTGCCTTTCTTGCCTTTTTTACCCTTTTTGCCTTTCTTGGGTTTGTCGGCCTTAGGCGATGTATCCTGCGCGTCGGGCGCTACTTCTTCACAGAGCTCGCCGCCGTTTCGGCTGGCACCAGACAATACAACGAAGTCTCCTGCAGTCAATCCAGGACCAATAGGGTTGGAGCAACTGGTGTGGATATTGGCATAATCGATACCATCTACCGCGATGTCAATTTCAGTGCTTAACGTACCATTTTTGTCGACGCCCACAATCGTGATTTCGTCACCATTGTTCGCATACGCATCGTATACGACTTCGCCGTCTTTCTGGGTGATTAGTACCTGACCGCCAGCTCCATTGTAAGCGAAGGTCAACGTCGTTACTTTACCGTCGCATTCACAGTCGCCGTCAGGATCTTGAGGCTCAGGAATTACGGGCTCACAAAGGAGTCCGCCATTTTTACTGTACCCTTCAATCACTTCAAACAAGCCGCTTACTAGTCCTGGTCCGATTGGTTTGGAACAGCTAGTGTGAACTTTGGTATTAGATACATCGTCAACGAAGAATTCGATTTCAGTTCCCAACGTACCTTTGTCGGTGCCAATAATGGTGAACTCTGCCCCTGGAGCGAGTAAACCGTCGAATACCGTGCCCGCATCCTTTTTCTGTGTTACTTTGACGTTGGCAGGAACATCGCCCAAATATTTGAGCGTCAACTGAGTTACTTTTCCGTCGCATTCATTACAATCGGGTTCTTCTTCCGGATCTTCGATGGATAAACCGCCCATGATCCACGCCAATGAAGCAGGGTTACCATCAATATCAGGACCGGCTGCTGAAAGGAGTTCCATCGTAACGGAATCGACACCCGCTGGAATAATTACGGGGATGACTACACTGTCCCAATCGCGACCGTCAGCGCTGGAAAATAAATCGAAGTAAGGAGTTTCAACACCATCGATCGTAATGAGAGTCACGCTCGGGCGATCTTCACCCACGCTGGCGACCAATAAGGGGATGTCGGCTACGCGTTCTTCAGCGGAAGGAGCGAAATAGATCGTTTGAGGTTCGACCACTTCCAGATCGCCGGAGAATTTGTGATAAGCGAAATCGAGTCCATCGAGAACGTGGATGTCAGCGCCTGTGCCGTCCGAATAAATTACGAAAATACCAGCACCTGTGTTGCGGTGGCTGCTGTCCAACGCGGAAATTAGAACGCTGTTGGCTCCGGGGCCTACAACGCCCAATCCGGTGATGTCGGCGCGATAGGTTGCATACCAGATGGAACCTAGCCCTGTGCCGGTATTGTAGATCTTCGTGGAACCGCCAATAAGCGTTCCCATTACCGGGTTGCCGTCAACTTCTGCAGTGTCGTCACTGGGAGGTTCGGTGTGGCTCGCGCCGTCTTCACCATTCCAATAAAGAATTACTTGTTCTACTGTAGCGCCGATCGGTACATCGACGTCGATGGTGCCGGTCGTATTTGTATACGTACCGTCCATGTTTTCGATGAACAGTCCAGTGCCACCTAAAGCGATTCCGGATCCTTCAGCTATCGCGATACTGGCTGGTCCGAGTGTTTCGGAGCCGTCTGCGAATGTTGCCGAACTGAATACGGCGGTAGCTACGATGGCCGTAGCCGTTACGAGCTTCTTGAGGTTAGTGAAAAACATTGTACTTCTTGCCTCCCCGACCGGGTGGAAAACCAAAAGGCTTTTTCCCCCGATACATTTTGTTTGCAACCCAAATGTGAACCATTGTTCACTTATTCTTCCGATTAGCCCCATCGCAAGAAGAAAGAATCTTAACATATAATGCTAAACTCGTCAAGAGTAAATTATTTACAAAACATCATAATGTTTTCAAGTTTAATTCATAAATCATTTAATATTCGTTAGTTATGGCTAAATCATAATTTTCAATTATGGGTATTCAGGATACGGCCTAATGTAAATAGTGTAAAGAATTAACCAGATTTAAGTGACTAGATGGAGTAATGTATCTTTTCCAGGCGTGGATCGAGTTCTTTTTTACCAGGAATTACAATTGCTCAAAAAAAAACTCAGGCGTATCCGAAGATACGCCTGAGTCGAATTAGAGTTCTTGCTTAGAAAGGACTACTTTTTCTTTTTGCCCTTTTTCTTGCCCTTTGGCTTCTTGGCTTTCTTCTTTTTACCCTTTTTCGGCTTGTCCGCTTTACACGCCGTATCTTGAGCGTCAGCAGCAACCGGGTTACAAAGTTCTCCGCCGTTTCTGCTGAAGCCGGAGATAACCGTGAAGTCACCAGCTACTAAGCCAGCACCGATTGGTCTCGAACAGCTTGTATGGATATTGGCGTAACACGTTCCGTCAACAAAGATGTTGATTTCAGTACTCAAGGTACCTTTGTCGTCAACACCGCTGATGGATACGTTGTCGCCATTGTTTACATATGCGTTGAATACTTCTTCGCCATCTTTTTGCGAAATGACTACCTGACCGCCAGGACCAGTGTATTCAAAAGTCAACTGAGTGACTTTACCGTCGCATTCGCAATCGCCTTCACTAGGAGGAGGCAAAATCGGCTCGCAAAGGAGTCCGCCGTTTTTACTGTAGCCTTCAACGACTTCAAACAATCCAGCGATGAGTCCTGGTCCGATAGGTTTGGAGCAGCTCGTATGGATTTTAGCGTTTGAACCACCGTTGATGAAGATTTCAATTTCGGTGCTCAACGTACCGTTGTCTGTTCCAGTGAACGTAAACGTTCCGCCCGGCTCGACGACAGCATCGTATACTACATCACCGTCTTTTTTCTGAACCACGGTAATCGTTGCAGCAACATCGCCCAAATAGGCCATGGTCAACTGAGTGACTTTACCGTCGCATTCGTTACAATCAATGATTTCCGGATCTTCGATGGCAACACCACCAACGATCCAATCGAATGAAGCAGGGTTTCCTTCGATATCAGGGCCCGCTGCAGAGAGGATTTCGATTGTGATTGAATCAGCATTGGCTGGGATGATTACGGGAACAAGAACGCTATCCCATTGAGGTCCGCCAGAGCTGGTGAAGAGATCAAAATATTCGGTAGTCACGCCGCCCGAAGTGATTTCAGTTACGTTCGGACGATCTGCGCCTACGCTACCGACGAAAAACGGTACGCTTGCGAAACGTTCTTCAGTGGATGGTGCAAAGTTAATCGTTTGAGGTACAACCGCATCGAGAGGAGCGGCCAATTTGTGGTAGGCGAAATCCAAACCGTCGAGGAGTTCGATGTCTGCACCGCTGCCATCATCAAAAATGACCAGTATTCCAGCTCCCTGGTTACGATAGGTAGCATCGAATTCGGTCAACAACAATGTGTTATCGCCGTCGGATACTAAACCCAAACCAGTGATGTCTGCGCGATAAGCGGACATGTAGATTTTTCCAGTACCATCACCTTTTGCATAAATTTCGCTGGTGCCACCGATTAAAGTACCGACGACGGGGTTTCCGTCAATCGTTACCATATCGTCACCGGCGACTGGGACATGACTCGGTCCGTCTTCGCTGACCCAATAAAGAAGTACTTGTTCGATGCTGGCACCAGGAGGTACCGAAACATCAATTTCTCCATCTGTGTTGGTGTAAGTGCCGTCCATATTATCGATGAACAGTCCAACACCGCCGATTGCTACGCCAGAACCCTCAGCCACATCAATGGATAGTGGTCCCAGTGTTTCCGTTCCCTCTGAGAACGTTGCCGCGCTAAACGATGTTACGGTCAAAATGGCCGCAGCGCTGATTAGCTTTCTAAATTTTGTTAAGAGCATGTTACTCCCTGCTTCCCGAATCGCCTGAAAAACCGACTGGATTTTTTTGTACGATTCCATTTTTATTACAACCCAAATGTAAACAATTTCAATCTTGAAACGGACAGCCCTATCCGTATGAAGAAGAATCTTAACACATAATGCGAAAAGCGTCAACTCGATTTTGATATTTGTTTTGTGCAAGGTCTTAAGATGATTATTGACACTAAATCTGTAAGTGTTTTATTTGAAACATTTTAGGGGTAGATGTATTTGGCGTCTTCGGGATTTGCGGACTGGAATTATTGGAAAATATACTATAAATTTGTAAATAATCTAGTGTATTAGTTGTGAGAATAGAACGTCTGAAGAGCCGAAAATACCAGTAAATACAGTACAAATTCCCACTTCGATTGATGTTTGGTATCCAATACATAAAATAGCTCCGAATTGGATCACTCGGCCGTCACTTGTCCGTTTTTTGCCTGATGGGCGGCCGCCCGCATGTGGGAATTAGACTTTTTCTTTGGCAATCATGCTCGATTTCCACCCACAAAAAAGGAACAAGACCGCCAATATGGAGAAACTGATGAGTGGGGGAGGGATAAAAACGATTAAGAACAACAACGCCATCGCCGCGCACACGGTACCGTCAACGAAACTCATTGTTCGAATGGTATTTCGACTTGAGTCGACGGGCATCACGGCCAACAAAGCGAGGTTTTTGAGCCCCAACAACAACAAAAGCCCGCCTACTTGAAGCCACAAACCGAGCACGACGTCAAGCAGATTCGGTTTTGGAGAACCCGGAATCACCGATGTGTCTTTCATGACATCGAAGGCAGTCGTTATCCCTTCGTCGTTGGGAAGATTGAGCAACGTGGAGGTGTGGGCAACCGCTATCACAATGGCCATGATCGAGGCGCTAGCAAATAATCGGTTACCTCTCTGAAAAATACGATTAAACATTTCGGAGATCCTATGGTTGAATGTCGTATTGAACCAGCGTATCAGAATTCTTCGCGAATGACCTTTTGGCAAGAATCCATGATTTCGTGGGCGGTCTTTTCCGATTCAACGCTGCGTGCCATCATCAACCCGCCCAACATCATCGCCTGGAGGGCCCACACCTTCGCCTGCTCGGCCGGATCCGAGGAGTCTGCCACCAAATGAGCCGTGTACCTTTTTAATTCATCTTCGTAGGCTCGACGCGCCTCGGTAGTCGCGCGCGGCATATCGCTGGCCAGGGCTGCCATGACACATCCGCCGCGCATATTATTACGATGGGCATGGTCGAGATAGGATTCGGCTAAGGCTTTTCGCCAATTGTCTGCGGTCGAACTGTCTTTAAGTGCCGTTGCTCGGTCACTCGACTTTCGAAATGTATGACCGAACATTTCCGCAAATAATTCACTTTTGGATTCAAAGTGTTTATAGAAACCGCCGACGGTCATGCCGGCCGTTTCCATGATCCCGGGGATCGTCGCGCCCGCCCATCCTTTGCTGCGAAACTCTTTCGCGGCGGCATGGACAATCTTGTCACGGGTATTGTCTTTATGTTCAGTCGAATATCGAGCCATGATTCGAGTCCTTTATTTGACGATGGCGACCAATTCTTCCGCGTATTCGGGTGCTGGTATTGCTTCAACCGAAACCGCAATGTGTTTATGGAAGGGAGTCTTTGCGATTTCGTCACAATGTTCGATATCGCTCAATACGTTAATGTCCGGCCCGTTGGGTTTCAGGCCATCGCCAGTATCCTCCAGCATTCCGTAGCCGTGAGGCAGAGTCATGAATCCTTCCCGAACTTCATCGGTGATTTCGACGGCAGCGTCGACGTGTCCCTTCGTGGAAGTTACACGGGCGAAACCTTCGGCATCCAGGCCAAGTTTTTCTGCGTCAATCGGATGGACTCGCAATGACCCTGCGACATCTTTCTTGCGCCACTTTTTCGTTCGAATGATTTGATTGGCATTGTAGGACCGGCGTTCGCCAGCCGAAACGGTGTATGGGTATTGGGGGTCGGTTTCCTGTTTCTGGAGTTCTTGGATTTCACCAAACATTTCGGGAACCACCAAGTTAATCTTGCCGTCGGTATTGGTCACATACTTCCAACTGTCTTCAATCTGAGAGTGAGAGAATACGAGTCCAGAAGGTGAATGAATTATCTTGTCGAAAAGTGCTTCTCCTAGTCCCGCGCCTTCGTCCAGTATGCCTGCCGCCATTACCTCGTTTGGGTTCGCTTCGGCAAATTTCTGACTGACGGCCCAGAGGAGCCCGGCTGATTCAGCGCCGTTAGGAAGCGCCTTTCCAAGGGTCGTGTACAGGATAATTGAGCTGAGCAATCCCCAATCCGGGTTTTCGCCCATGGCCTTGCCGAACGCTTTCGGGAATATTCCTTTCGAAGGATCCTTCACATGCTCGCGGGCCGCTTCCTCCAATTCCGGGAATGAATCGGGAAGAGCGCCCATCGCGACGATAATCCTGCGGTAAATCTCCGGTTCGATTAGCGTGTCGCCCGTCGGTTCAAAGAGCGGGGGACGTAAATGGAAAACATTATCCGGGAAGCCAAAATTGAAAAAGGTACATTCCCATTTCTCTAATTGAGTGCTGGCCGGCAGCACGTAATCTGAAAGACGGGCGGTTTCGGTCATCGAAACATCTATTGTAACCATCAATTCCAGCTTTTCAAATGCCGCTCGGGTTCGGTGGGATTCGACGACGGTCATAGCGGGGTTACCACTGTCGACGATGAGCGCGCGAAGTCGGTCTGGCTTATCGCTGTCGATTTCACCAGCCAGGCTATTGGGTGGATATAGTTTTCCGATTTCTCGTGCACCCGTAACGCGGGTGGTGCGTCCCCCGGCTTCGGGGTCTTTTGAATTTCCAACCAACGGCACAAGGTGGGGGAAAAATAATTGGGTACCCGGTTTCGCAAAGTTTCCGGTCACGACCCAAAGCAACTTGGATAGATAGAGGTTCAACGTGCTGTGGAGCGATTGTTCCAGCCCGAGGTCCGTATGGATGGCGGCGGCCTTGGCTCCGGCCAATTTCCGCGTCACCTCCTTCACCATCTCAGCGTCGACACCTGCTTCCGCCAAATAGGCGTCCACCGGGATCGTCATCAATATTTCTTTGTATTCGCGAAAGCCGACGCAATGTTTAGAGATGAAATCTTTGTCTTCGAGATCTTCCTGAACCATATACGCGAGCATGGCCAGCATGAGGTGGGCATCCCCACCAGGCCGCACTTGAATGTGATAGTCGGCTTTTGCGGCGGTTTCGGTTTTGACTGGGTCGACGACAACGAAAGTTTTTTCGGGGTTTTTCGAGATCGCCTGTAGTTGCTTACGAGCTTGCGGAATACCGTGGGACTGCCACGGATTCCACCCTATGGCCACAATGAAATCCGAATTGTGGTGGTCATTTATTGGGATTTGAGATTGCAGACCAAACATGCGGCCATTGAGCCAATAGCCACCCGTTTTTTCCTGGGCGAGGGACGTGTAATAGAATCGAGTGCCGCATGCCGCCCGAAGGGCTCCGCCGTACGAACCGTTCAAATGGTTCCCCTGGCCGCCGCCGCCGAAATAGGCAATGGAATGACCGCCATGGTCTTCACGAAGTTGGACCAGTTTATGTGCGATTTCCGGGATCGCGACATCCCATTCGATTTCTTCGAATGTACCGTCGGCTCGTTTTCGAAGAGGTTTGGTCAAACGTTGGTCGTGGTTTTGATAGAAATCCATTTGGCTCGCTTTTTGACATTGATAGCCTTCGGAGCCGGGGTGCGCTTTGTTTCCTTTTATTTTCGTAATGTGTCCGTCTTCAGTTTGGACCAATAGTCCGCAGTTTTGCGAGCACAATACGCAAGCAGTTTCTTTCCATTCCGGAGTCGTGGTGTCTGTAGTCGAGCTCATTAGGGATCTCCCATCGTTTGTCCGCAGTATTTTTAGATTATATCGATAATCTAATTTGCTGTAAAGCCTTTTTTTGTCGAAGTTGGATGTCTACTGTATAGTGATTCGAACGTCCAATCCGGGGTAAATGCTAAAAATCATGGAATTCTTCAGAGTTAGATTTTGGATCGTGGCCTGCTTACTTTTGAGTGTATTCGCCCAAAAGGGGCTGGCTCAGGTTGATGTCGAATCCCTTCGAGCGGAATTGGCCATCGAAAGGCAATCGCATCCGCGCCTTTTCGTAAACGATTCGCAATGGCCGGAGGTCCGAGCCCGGATCTTGAACGACCCGCTGTTGAGCCAAACCTACACGCTCATGCAGGCTCATGCCGATAGTTTGTTGGAAGAGGATCCGGTGGAACGCATCAAAACGGGGATTCGATTACTATTCGTATCTCGCGAATGCCTGAAGAGAGTTTCTTATCTTTCCATGAGCTACCGCATGACGGGCGAGGAAAAATATTTACGTCGCGCGGAAAAAGAGATGCTCGCGGCGGCCGCGTTTGAGAACTGGAACCCAAGTCATTTTCTGGATGTAGCGGAGATGACGGCCGCTCTGGCCATCGGATACGATTGGCTTTACAACGATCTCGAACCCGAAGCGCGGAAAGAAATTCGACGTGGCATTGTTCACCTCGGGCTGATCACATCGCTGAAAGGGGGGTGGTGGGTCAACTCAGAAAACAATTGGAATCAGGTGTGTAACGGGGGTCTGACGTTGGGCGCGCTGGCCGTGATGGAGGATGAACCGGAGTTGTCTCGGGAAATCATCGAACGTGCGGTGACGAATCTTCCGTTCGCATTAAGTGAATACGAACCTCACGGCGTGTATCCGGAAGGATCTTCTTATTGGAAATACGGTACGACATACAACGTCCTTTTGTTGGATGCGCTGGAGTCCGCTCTGGGTTCTGATTTCGGATTGATGTCTTACGAAGGGTTCAAAAAGAGTCCCTATTTTTATCTTCATTCCACGGGTACAACAGGACTGTTTTTTAATTTTGCTGATGGGAGCACGCGGGCGGGGATATCTCCGGCGATGCATTGGTTTGCAAAAAAAATGGGTGATGCCAGCCTGCTTTGGCAGGAAAAACAAAACTTGGACGACTTTCTTTCGAATACCTCCGCCGAAAAGCTTGATGACCGGATGTTGATGTTTCTGCTGCTTTGGGGACAGTCCATGGAGTCTGTTCCAGCTCCACAGGAGACTCATTTTCGTGGAGACGGGCCGTCGCCCGTCGTCTTGACCAGAAGTGCATGGGGCAAAGAATATACCTTCATGGGGCTTAAGGCAGGCTCCCCAGGAACCAATCACGGACATATGGATATCGGTTCGTTCGTACTCGACATGCAGGGTATTCGTTGGGCGGTCGATCTGGGAGCGCAAGAATATTACAGCCTAGAGTCCAAGGGACTGAAAATTTGGAATCGCGCTCAAGACAGTGACCGATGGACGGTGTTCCGTCTCGGAACCAGCGGCCACAATGTCCTCATGGTCGATGGCGAGATGCAACACGTTGACCAGGATGCACGTATTGTCGCGTCATCGAACACCGGCACTTATCCTCATGCAGTGGTGGAAAGCACGAACGTATACGAGGGGCAACTAAAAAAAGCACTTCGTGGAATCCAGGTGACGAACAATTGGGTGACGGTTCAGGATGAGATCGAAGCCTTGGATAAGCCGACGGCCGTCCGTTGGGGAATGCTAACCCGCGCGCAAGTACGTGTGGTTTCTGGAAACACAGCACAGCTCCAACAAAACGGTAAGGAAATTTTTTTTCGCGTCGAAAGTCCTCTCGACGTCACGATTCGAGTGGAGGACTTGGAGCAACCGCGTCAGGAATTCGACGTAGCAAATCCGAATACACGGATGATCGTGTTTGATGTCGAATTGGAACCGTCTGAAGCCACGCGAATTGCAGTGCACATGTACGCGGACTTTGCGGAATCGACGTTACCCAAGATTGAGGCGCTGGTAGATTGGAAATAACGTAGCGTTATTCTTTTTTGGCGGGTCCGACGCATTCGTTGATGACGCCGTCCGGGTCTTTTGCAAAAAGCAATGTAGCGCCGCCGCCCAACGGCGTGGGCGTTTGAGCAATTCCGGCACCGGATTCAATTAGGTGGTCGTGAAGTGCGTACGCATCTTTCACGATGAACTGGACGTATCGCAGCCCGAAGCCGTTTTTGGTCCAGCCAGTATCGACAGGCAGCTTTTTCCCCGGGGACCATACTCGTAAAATCGAATCACCCACCTGAAATTGATAGGTCTTTCCGTTGAATCCAGCTCTTTCGACTGTGGATAGCGGAGGAAGAGCCAGAATCTTTCCGTAATGCGTTAGCGATCGTTCCAGGTCGTTCACGGTCAAAGCCAATTCAAGTTGGCTTAGTTCGGGAGAGCCTGTTTGATACCAACGCAACTCAATTTCGTTGTCATCAGGATCTTTGACCCATGCCACTTTATACGTGGATTCTGATAACCACTCCACCGTGGTGCCGTTCCAATCTTGGATACGGGCTGCGAGACTTTTACCGTCATCTGTCGGGAAACTCAACAGACGTAATCCGTTCGCAGTGGCTCGACCACCCGGAGACCTTTCAGGAATGGGAGGTGGCTTTTCCCCATCGGCTCGCTGAGGACTCGCGCCCGGAGGTGGGTCCTGATTGTGTAACAACATTTTGATTTGGGACCGTCCCAACTTGAAACGGACCATGGTCACCGCAGCCGGCCGTCCTCGCCGCGGGGACAAAAGAAGATCGGAGAGCGGTTCCAGTCCTAATACGTCGCCATAAAATTCCCGCATTGCGGATTCATCGTTCACCGACATCACGACGTTTAAATAGGGCGCGCGTAACCAGTCTGGCAACGGTGTGTCCTCGGATGAAGAATTTTGCGCTATTGATGATGTCGAGAACATAACGGCTGCAAGAAAAATAGTAGCCAGGACATTTTTTTGACGCTGTTGCCAATGATTCATGATGGTGTTCCTTTGCGTGGGAATCTTCATGGTGCAACACCAATGGCGATGGGATCAAATCAGCAATGGAAAGAGAGGGAGGCTACTTTTTGATACCGTGAGCGATTAGTCCGCCGGAAATTGGCGCTATATACTTTCCGAACGTAATTTTGTGAAGAGCAATGGAAACTATCTTGGTGCCCCAAATCATAGTTTCGACCAACTTAGAATCCGAAGCGTAGGGGAGCGCAATGGTCAGTTCTATGTCTTTACAGCCCGTTTGTTTAAAGTAATTTCTCAGGGTTCGCGGCGAAAAGTCGAAAAGATGCCGGGGAGCTTCGAACACAATAGGGATTTGAGGAACGTATTTTTTCCAACGAATAAAAAATTCGACATGGGGGACCTGAACGATTAGAAGTCCTCCAGGAGCCAGCCATTTCATCAGAGTTTGGAGTACTGCTTTCGGGTCTTTGACGTGTTCCAGAACAGCAATGATGGTGATGCAATCGAACGAGCCATCTTCGAATTCGGCGTTTTCGATGAACCCCTCGTGAATGGTCGCGGAGGGTACTCTTTGACGCGCCACATCAATCGCGTTTTTACCGCTTTCCAATCCGTGAAGCTCCCAGCCACAGCCGTCCATGCCTTCAAGAACTGCGCCGAAACCACAACCCACATCCAAAAAACGACCGCCATCGGGTTTACGTGTGGTTATGAGTTTGTGCATTTGTTTTTCGGTGTAGCCGAGCCCTCGGGCTTTTATCTCCTCCGGACTGTCGTCCAGGTACATGTTGTCGTAGAAATAGGATAATTCATCTGACGTCATTTGTGGACTGATGTAGACCGATTTACAGGCCTTGCAGGAACGAATCTCAAATTCCAACTCAGTGCCCAGGAGCTCGAACGATTTCTCGTCGCAAAAATTACACCACACTTCTTCCGTCTTGGTGATTTCGAAAGGATGGTCGACTGTTGTATAAAAAGACCGTTTAACGTTGGCTTTCATGAATGCCTCGAATTGGACAAAAGTCGATGTTCAACTACCGCACGAATGGTGTTGCTCAAGCGGCTTTTTTTCGGGAGATCGAAAAAGGTTTACCGATATTCTGCAATACTTGCGTTTTTCTCAAAAACGGGTTCAGTGCAAAGACTCGAACATGCACGAACAGCTGAGTAATGGAGACCCGTTCGAATTTGTAAATGTAATACATGAAGTGGGTTAAAAACAGTAGATCAAAAACGAATCCGATTTTAAATTTGGTCAACCACACGAGAAACGGCGAAAGGATTGGGAATTTCATACACAAAAAATACACCTTTTTGAGATTCACCAATCGCGCTCGATCGGGTAAATCTAAATACATATCGTGGTGAAGCGTCAGTTCGAATTCTTTGTCTTCGGGAAGATAGTCTTCGCCTGCCATTGCCTTGGTCAATTGAAGGCCGGGATAGGGTTGGAAAAACGTGGTCCATAAATAAGTGGGGTTTACCTTGCGGTAAAAGTCTAAACGATCAACATGATCCTGAACCGTGTCGCCGGGTAACCCGAAAAAACAACTCGATCCAAATCCGATCTTGTATTTTTTCATCCAGCCCGAAATTTTCAAAATCTGCTCATTGGTAACGGGCTTATTCATGATGCCTTTGCGTTGTGCTTCGTCGCCCGATTCCACCGCAACGGTCAAACGTTCAGCGCCGGATTCGGCCATCAATTGAATATCTTCTTCCTTAATACCGCCGAATCGAAAGTTAGCGTTGTAGGGAATGCCGATTCGTTCTTTGTACAATTTCAGAAACTCGCGTAACCAATCGTTCTTCACCCAGAACACTTCATCGATAAAGAAAATATAATTCACCTTCTGCTTTCGGCGACTGATGTGGTATTCCAATTCTTCAATCGCGCGTTCAGGACTTTGCTTGCGAAGGTACTTTTTATTACCGCCGTAGTGATCGATCAAAACAGGGTTGGTACAAAATGAACAACGAAAGGGACATCCGCGGCCAGTCAGCACGCGCAGGTATTTACTTCCCCGGAAAAAGAGATACTTGTCGTATAAATCGCGGTCATGAAACGGCATCGCGTCCATTTCGATTAATTGTTGACACATACCGTTCTTATTAATGCCGTCCGGAGTTTTTACCCAAAATCCTTCGATGTGGGAATAATCTCTTTTTTCTTCCAGGCAAGTGGCCAATTCTTTGATGGGGAATTCGCCTTCGCCAAGGCAAACAATATCTACTCCGTCGGTTTCGATTATTTCTGGAGTTGTGATTGCGTGAACATTACCGTAGACGGTGACCGCGTTCGTGACTTCCTTGATCCGCTTGCCGACTTTGTAGGACCAATTGAGACTCGGGCTTAGGACGGAGAAGGCGACGATGTCCGGCTCGAAATCGGCGAGCTTCTGAATAAATTTGTCATCGTTCAATTGGTCGTCGAAAAAAAGCTCGACTGTGTGCCCTGCTTCTTTCAGCACGGCAGAGATACACATGAATCCCATGTATTCCACCATGACATCCTGGCAGAGGGCAACTTTGATCACTGACAACTCCTAAGTCTATCCAGCACTTAGTTTTATTAGACTGGGGTATTCTAGCAATTGCAAAAATTACTGTCAATAATAAGCAAATCAACACCAATTCAAAGATTCGGCTCAATTCGGGTTAAAGCAATGTGTTTCCCGTAGTTAGGCTTCCTGGAATGCGCCGAAATCAGTCTTCAATTTTGAATTCCAGGCCCGCGTTCGTGGTGAGGCGTTCCACGATGTCCATACCAAACGCTGGAGCGGTTGTATAAATGCCACCGGCCAACGCGGCCGCTTCCTTCACCAAACAGACTGCACACTCCGCGATCATTTTGGACGTGGAGCCGTAACCAGGGTCTTCCGATCCCGATACGCTGGCCTTGAGTGTGTTCCCTTCAACATCTTCTCCAATGAATAACACATCGTAGTCTCCGGCGTCGCGCTGTTCCTTGGATGGACCTTCGCCTGGTTTGGGTGCATCTTCACCCGCAAGCGGATTCGACGTCGCGACGATTTCGGCCATTTTCTGGCCTTCTTCGCCGGGGCCCGTAATCATCATTTCATCATATTTGAAATCTTCACCATAGTCGTGAGCAAGGAGCAGATTGGTACGGTGAATGTTTCGAGTGTTGATGGCTGCCATGATAAACGGAGCTACCCACATACCGATGGTTTCGTCCACCATGGGAACTAACCCTGACGGTTGTTCGGGCCCTTCGAAGCCGGGCGTGAGCGAGAAATGATTTTTCAGCAATTCGGCTATGGCAGGATCCTTGCCCGCAGCGACCATCGTCGCACCCAGACTTGCCGCAGTCCCGCCTGAGAACCCGCCGTTCATTGAACGCACTCGGCCCTTGATGGTAGAGAGGGTATGGCCCAGCTTCTTTTTCGCGTGTTCCTGAAGGTAGTAGACACCCATATCAAACGGGATGGAATCGAAGCCGCAGGAAAAAACAATTCGCGCGCCAGTTTGCATAGCGGTTTGTTCGTATGAATCGACCATCTTGCGCATCCAGGCTGGTTCGCCGCAAAGATCGACGTAGGCCGTGCCGGCTTTTGCACATGCGGCGACCAAAGGTTCTCCGTAGAGTTGGTAGGGACCTACGGTTGTGCAGACGACTTTGGTCGACCTGGCCATTGCGTCCATTGAATCAGAGTCCGCCGCATCCGCGACGACAAGAGGAATGTCCGCAGGTGCTCCTATTTCATCGCGCACCTGTTCTAGTTTAGTCTTGCTGCGCCCTCCCATGGCCCACGTCATGCCGCACCCTTTTGGATACTGTTGGCTCATGTATTCGGCGATTAGGCGACCGGTAAATCCAGACGCCCCATAAACAATTACGTCATACGTTGTTGAATCGGACATATTTCTTCCTCTCATTCCGCATACTGAAGGGTTGCTGGTTTAGTCGAATTTTGAAAAATCTGGCGCACGTTTCTCCATGAAGGCCGTAAACGCTTCCTGGGCTTCCGGCGACGCCAATGAATGACCGAATTTTTCGCTCTCTACGTTAATCTGTTCAGCGATCGCAATTTCGTTACCTTGTTTCATCAATTTTTTAGTGAGGCGAAGAGCCGCGGGTGGTTGTTTTGCCAGGGCCTTTGCTTTTTCCAATGCGGTCTCGACCACTTTATTCGCAGCGACAACACCATTTGCTATTCCCAGCTCCAGGGCCTTATCGGCGCCGAACGGTTCGCCCAACATCAGCATTTCGGCTGCCTGTCGTTGACCTACCAATTGGGGAAGAACCAACGATGATCCGAATTCAGGGACTAAACCCAAATTTACGAAGGGCATCACAAAGTTGGCGTTTTCGGACACGTAAACAAGATCGCTATGGAGCAGCATCGTCGTACCGATACCGACCGCCAGGCCTGTTACCGCAGCAACGATCGGTTTTTCAGCTTCGCATACCGCTTGAATGAATCGGCCGACAGAAGAGGTTTCGCCGGTGTCGGGGGCGACCATGAAATCTTTCAAATCGTTTCCGCTCGTGAAGCAGCCGTCTGTACCTTCGATTGTGATTGCTCGGACCGAAGGCTCCGAATTGGAATCGACGATAGCGTCGGCCATCGCGGCGTACATGTCGCGCGTAATGGCGTTCTTCTTGTCTGGACGATTAAAACGTATGCGTAGGATTTTCTCCTCGACGTTGATGGTAATATGTTCACACGTTGACGTGATCATTGGGTACTCCTGGTAGGTCACAGATTAGAAAATAGATCCCTATAAATTACCTTATTTATTCCGCCTTTTACCACTAGAACAGTTTTGATAACATGAATACCGCCTCAATTTTGAACAGTTTGGCGATGAAGCGAATCGACACAAAACATATGCAGCAACCAGTCTTATGAATGAAACGAAGCAAATTCCGGAATCGGGCGCCGTGCCCGGGTGGCGGAACAAAGTCCGGGAATTTCGGTATGACAACTGGTTGACGTCGGTCCGATGGAAGCACCATTTCGAGCGGAAAAAGAAACTAAAAGCCCATCGTATCCGATTCGGTGAATTCATGAAGTCGGTGGCCGCGGAACCCAAAAAATACACTTCGTCGATGCCACTATCAGACTTAAAAGTCGGCGTGATTTTGGATACGTTCAGCTTTGCATGTTTCGAGCCAGAGTGTCATTTGATTTCATTCACGCCGGAATCCTGGCCTGAGGTCTTGGAACGAAATCCGATTGATTTTCTGTTGATCGAATCTGCTTGGGAAGGCAACAAAAACACCTGGCCGTATCGTATCGAGCATTTTGCTTCCCCGCCCGACGAGCAATTAGATCTATTGCTTGAATATTGTAGAGTAAAAGGAATCCCGACTGTATTTTGGAACAAGGAAGATCCTCCCAGTTTCGACAGGTTCATCAAGACCGCGGCGAAATGTGATTATATCTTCACCACCGATGAAAACTGCGTTGAAAAGTACGAAGAGTACTGCGGACACGACCGCGTCGATACTCTTCCCTTCGCCGCTCAGCCGAAGATTCATCATCCGAAAACCGATAAAAGCCATAATGGAAAAGTGTGCTTTGCGGGGACGTACTACGCCGATGATTTCGACCGAAGGAAGGCGGGCATGGATCTGCTTTTGAACGGCGCTGTGGATTTCGAATTGGACATTTTCGATCGCCAGCACGGGTACGACGGCGAACATAAAAACAAATATCGATTTCCTGAGCGTTTCCAGCCTTTCATTCGTGGGTCACTGTCCTATGAGGAAATGTTGGGCGCCTATAAAGAGTACGGCGCCTTTTTAAATGTGAATTCCGTGGACGATTCGCCCACAATGTTCGCCCGACGCGTGTTTGAGCTATTGGCTTGCGGGACGCCGGTCGTTTCTACGGAATCGGCTGCAATTACGAATCTGCTGGGCGATTCGGTTCTTCAAGTGAAAACGGAAGACGATGTTACATCTGCCCTAAAAAAGATTCTCGAAGACGAAGAATATCGGGATTCGTTGTCGAAACGTGGATTGGAAAAGGTATCGAATCATCACACCTACGCCCATCGTTTGGCAAAAATATGTCACACTCTGGGCATTCCTGTTACGCTATCGTGACGGGCTTGCAAGGGCCCGCGCGAACCACTTACACTAAATTTTTAGGAATTGAACGATACATGAAAAATGAATTAGCCAAAAAAATCGAAGAATCTACTAGCATTTGCGGCATCGTTGGACTGGGGTACGTTGGGCTTCCGCTCGTCGAACATTTGACCAATGCCGGATACAAGGTGATCGGTTTCGATATCGATCCTGAAAAAGTCGACGCGTTGAAGGCGGGCAACAGCTATATCAAGCATATCGATTCTGCCTGGATTCAGCAGGTGATTCGCGATGGACAATTCGAGCCCACGACTGATTTCGATCGTTTGGCAGAAGCGGACTGTATCAGTATTTGCGTACCGACCCCCCTGGACAAAAACCGAGAGCCAGACCTGTCCTATCTCGAAAGCACGACGAAAGAGATCGCTCTGCACTTACGGCCCGGCCAGCTCATTATTCTGGAAAGTACCACTTATCCAGGCACTACGTCCGATTTCATGAAACCGTTACTCGAGTCGGGCGGGTTGAAGACAGGAGAAGATTTCTTTTTGGCCTATTCGGCCGAACGGGAAGACCCTGGCAACAAGCAGTTTAATATTCAGACCATACCGAAAGTGGTGGGGGGGATCACGGTCGATTGTGCAGAACTCACCAAAGCATACTACGGTCGAATATTTAAAGAAGTGATCATGGTGAGCTCCACTTCCGCGGCGGAACTGACCAAACTGTTGGAGAATATATTCCGATGTGTCAATATCGCGCTGGTTAATGAACTCAAGATGTTGTGTGATCGGATGGGCATCGATGTGTGGGAAGTCATCGACGCGGCGGGCTCGAAACCTTTCGGCTTCATGCCCTTTTACCCCGGACCAGGCCTCGGCGGCCATTGTATCCCCATCGATCCGTTCTACCTGAGCTGGAAAGCCCGTCAATATGATTTTCAAACACGCTTTATCGAATTGGCCGGGGAAGTAAACGCCGCCATGCCCCATTACGTCATTCAGCGTATTATGGAAGAATTAAACGACCGAAAAAAGCCGTTGAACGGCAGTAAAATACTGGTTTTGGGTGTGGCGTACAAGAAAGATGTCGACGATACCCGTGAATCGCCCGCCTTAAAATTAATCGAACTCTTGCAAGACCACGGTGCCGAAGTAGAGATAAGCGATCCGCATGTACCCACGCTAATCCCCACGCGCCGTTACAATTTCAACATGACGTCCATCGAATTGACGCCAGAGTCTATACAAAAATTCGACGCCGTGATCATCGTTACCGACCACAGCGACGTAGATTATAAAATGGTTGCGGACAACGCCCAATTGGTGCTCGACACGCGAAACGCTACACGCGACTTGTCGGCTGATAAAGGAAACATAGCGAAGGCGTGATTGCGACCTCGCTATCAGGAATTATTTTCGAGCCAGTTGACGAACCGAATTATTCCTTCATCCATAGCAACGTTTGGCGCATAGCCGAGTAATGATTTGGCTTTGGATATATCCGCGTACGTGATTTCCACATCCCCCGGTTGCAACGGCTGCTGGTCGATTTCCGCGTCTTTTCCGACATGCAGCGCGATCATATCGATTAATTCACGCAAGCTCGTTGTATGCTGCTCGCCCAAATTGAAAATCTCGAATTGAAACGGTTTGTCCACGGCTTTTAGTAAACCGTCGATAATGTCGTCGATGTAGGTGTAGTCCCGGCGCGTAGAACCATCTCCAAACATAGAGATCGTGTCCCCGTTTCGAATCAGTTTCGTGAATTTATGAATCGCCATGTCGGGGCGTTGTCGAGGGCCGTAAACGGTAAAAAAGCGCATCATGGAAATCTTGAGCCCGTAAATGTGACTGTACACATGGCCCATGTATTCGTTCATGCGTTTCGTGGCTGCATAAGGACTGATCGGACTCGAAATATCCATACTCTCTTTAAACGGGACGTCTTGGATGCCCCCGTACACGGACGAGCTTGAAGCTAACACGGAATGTGATGGAGGGAATTCTCGACAGGCATCGAGTATGTGTTGAGTTCCGGTAATATTCACGTGATTGTATAGTTTTGGGTTTTCGAGAGATGGGCGAACGCCGCCGCGAGCAGCTAAGTGAACAACCACCCTCGGGCGGCATTTTTCGAAGATCGCGAGTAAAACATCTTCCTCGCAGATGTCCGCCTCGATCAACGTGAATCGGCTGTTCTGCGAAGCCGTTGCCAAATTTTTGCGTTTGAAAGCGGGGTCATAATAGTCGTTGAAATTGTCGATTCCAACGACCGTATCGCCTCTCGCTAGCAATGCATCGGCGAGATGGGAGCCAATAAACCCTGCCACACCCGTGACTAAAACTACTCCCATCAAAATGTTCTCCGAAAAAATTCAGCGTCAAAACACAATACAGTACCTCCTGAACGAGTTTGAATTCAAAAAAACAAACACCACTTTTAACTAAGGCTTTCAGCTCCGACCGGATAATGTTACGAGGAGCCATCACCTTGAGTTTAACCCTCATTTCCTGTAAATTGTTGGCTCGGAAATACCTACGCGTGGCTCGTTCCTACTCATTGGTCGGACAAAAAAGCCAAAATCAATCTGGTTCCAAATCACGTTTCAAGGAATTCATTCCGGTACTGAACATAGTTATTTGTGTCTTAGGGATTGGCTCAATCGGTTGCGAGCGGTATTCCTAACGATTGGATGGATATGAAATCCATAAATTCTTTGAAAGTTTGCATCGTCGGTTTGGGGTATATCGGTTTGCCTACCGCTGCCTTGCTGGCCTCTCGCGGGATTGCTGTGCACGGTGTCGATGTTCAAGTTGATGTTGTGGACACGATCAATCGGGGCGATATCCACATTATTGAGCCCGACTTGGACTTGTTAATTCGAGAGGCCATAAAAACAAATCAACTGAGCGCTTCGTTAGAGCCCACAGAATCTGATGTGTTCATGATAGCAGTACCGACGCCACTTAACAGTGACGACGATACTGAAAACCCGGCGCCTTGCATAGATTTCGTACTGGAAGCGACGCGAAATATTGCCCCATTTGTTCGGCCGGGAAACTTAATTATCCTCGAATCCACTTCGCCCGTGGGGACGACGAACAAAATTGCCGCCACACTTGAAGAAAACGGCGTGGATCTATCGGAAATCAATATCGCTTATTGTCCGGAAAGAGTCATGCCGGGTCGGGTTATCAAAGAATTAATTGAGAATGATCGCATTGTTGGCGGGTTGACGCCGGAAGCCACGAACGAAGCGGAAGCGTTTTATCGAAAATTCGTGGACGGGGATATTCATGCGACCGACAGCCGTGTCGCTGAGATGGCCAAATTGACAGAAAATGCGTTCAGAGATGTGAATATCGCATTTGCGAACGAACTCTCGATAATTTGTGACGGCCTGGATATTGACGTCTTCGAATTAATTCGGTTGACCAATTGTCATCCCAGGGTGAATGTACTGACTCCCGGGGCGGGAGTAGGGGGGCATTGTATCGCCGTAGACCCGTGGTTCATTGTGGATAGCGATCCCGAAAACGCCCGGATCATTCGCACTGCTCGAAACGTAAACAACGATAAAAGTCTTTGGGTGATCGACAAAATCAAATCGGAGTATAGGGGTTTGGCTTCCGAAAAACCCGTTGTGGCCTTGTGCGGATTGACGTTCAAGCCGGATATTGACGATCTCAGATATTCCCCCGCGTTGAGTATCGTGAAGTCATTGCTACAGGAACAAGATGCGGAATTCTTAATCGTGGAACCGAATATCGAATCCCACGACGCGTTCACTTTGACTTCATATAGCGATGCGTTAGTGAACGCAGAAATTGTTTTCAAGTTAGTTGGTCATTCGGCTTTTAAACTCGAGGACGAGACTCGTTCTTCCGCAAAAATTATCGACTTTACCAGTAGATGAACAGCGAAAAAATAGCCTCTGGAACACTATGAAAATGCCTTCTAAACACAATTCCGAACAGCCAATTTTTTCATTACGGGACCGTCGAAACCATGATTAAGATCGTGCGCGTAATAACGGCTTTGATCGTACGATTTGGAAAACAGCCGGTGTCGACAGCGGCCCTTTGTTTGAACGCGGCTGGGACAATGCTTCGCCACCCTGCGCGATTCGGCGAAATCGGGAAGAACATTAATCGAATCGTCGTGCTAGGTGAAGAAGGCCATCCATTGCTCAAAGAGCCGATGCTAATCAAGCATGCAAGTACTTTTCTGGTGATTTCAACTCAATATCCAAAAGAAGGCGAAGAGTATCGGAATATGTTTATTCATCGCCACGTGAAACTCTATGAAAATTACGATGTGCACGCTGACGTATTCGCGTATCGTCATGGAAATTATTTGACGGAATACGAATACGAAGGGGTTCGTGTATTTGAAGGGGATTGGGGCGTACTAAAAGAATTATTGAAGAGCACGGAGTACGCGACCGCACTAATATATTTCGTGACCCCTGAAATGATGGAGGCGGTCGAAGAATGTGGACGGGATATGGCACGATTCATTTGGCTGGAAGGAGCCGGTGCGGAAGGGTGGCGTCGTCGTAGCTTCGAATTCACTCAAAAAGAGATACAAGAACAAGAAGTCGAACGGGACGGAGCTGATGAGGAATTCATGGCGTTTAATCGTTCGATTTATTCCGATCGTCGAAATTATTTCATTCCCATTTCACGATGTATGGTGGAAGTGGCGACGGAAGACGCTGGTTGCGAATTCGCTAACTCTCAGATCATACCCAACGTAATCGACGGAAATCTGTTCGACTACGAAGAGAAAACACCGGAAATGCGAAAGAAATTTTTGTCGATCCGTCCATACGTCGGCCGAAAATACGGCAACGATATGATGGTGGAGACGATTCTGGAACTTGCCGAGGAACCGTGGTTTGACGAATGCACGTTTACTTTGTTCGGCGATGGAAAAGATTTCGACGCGACTACCGCACCTTTACATCAATTTTCGAATGTGACTTTACATCGAAGGTTTCTGAGTCAACCTGAAATCGTTGAACAACACAAGCTGCATGGCATCATGCTCATTCCTACCCGCCACGACACCCAGGGGGTCGCGATGGGAGAGGCAATGGCCTCAGGCTTGGTGCCCATCACGAACGCGGTCTGGGCCATACCGGAATTTGCGGATGAAGAATGCGCCGTCCTCGCGCCAGCAGACGACGTGAGTTTCATGGTGGAAGGGATCAAAAAACTGTACCACGATTCGGAGCTTTTCCTAAAAATGAGTGCAAACGCTGCGGAAAGAGCCCGGTTCCAATGTGGTATTAACGAAACTATCCGAAAAGAAATCGAGCTGATTACCGGTCACTGAGTTTTTAGTACCGATTTCCGCTACTCCGGATCACGCCAACTATATTCCGGTTGTATATTCCATTCTTCTAACGAACGCGACCAGCTTTCCCATCGACTTCGGAGTCGGTCGAGGTCGTTGCGATATTCAGGATCGGCGGCGAGATTTGTAATTTCCTCCGGATCAGTGTTCAAATCATAAATTTCCTCGATTATCGGATCCGCATCAATGTAACGAATGTATTTCCAGCCTTTTGACCGAACGTTGTCTACGCGAACGGCCTCACTAGCCGGGATGCCTGCGTCGCGCAAATAGTTGTGCTCAAAAAAAGCCTCCTCGCGCCATGTGTCGGTTTTCGATTGAAGGAGTGGCTCCATACTTCGGCCGGTCATGAATGATGGCGCCGGGATGCCGGCCATATCGAGCAATGTCGGAGCAAGGTCGATATTGAGCACCATCTCTTCACGAACAGTGCCCCCTTTCTTCGGTTTAGTTCGGGGGTCAAATACAATGAGCGGGACACGAATCGCCTCCTCATACATAAGCCACTTTCCGCCTAATTGTCGTTCTCCTAAAAAGAACCCATGATCAGCGCTAAAGACAACGACCGTATTTTCGGCTAAACCGCATTCGGCCAGTTTGTTCATTAACTTTCCAACGGCTACGTCCACACCAGTGATGAGACGGTAGTAACGCTTGACCATCGTCTGATAAATCTCCGGCGTAGAAAGGGTTGCTTCCCACGTACCGCGCGGCGCCGCATTTTGGAAAAAGTCCGGTAGCGCTTCGAAGTTTTCGTTGGATGCTTTTTTTGCAGTGGGAACCATGTCATTGACGTATAAATCATCGAAGGCGTGATCGTGAACGAACTTTCGATCGTCGCCTTTTTGTCCATGGGGCGCTTTGAAGCTGATCGAAAGACAAAACGGTTGTTCATCGTTGTGTGATTCCAAAAATTTGATCCCTTGGTCGGCCATGATTTGCGTCAGGTGGGGGCCGCTCTCGTCACCGTCAGGGAAATAATCTCCTTGGCCTGTAAAACCGTCAAAAGAGTCGAAACTTTCCGCGGGAAGCTCACCTCCGAGTCCCCATTTTCCGATGAAACCATTACGGTAACCAGCGTTCCGAAGTAACACGGGATACGATTGCTCCAGTAAATCCTCCGATAGGGGCGTTTTGAAATCATAGACCCCGTGGCACCGCATGTGTAAGCCGGAAAAAATACTGGCTCGACTGCTACAGCAAATGGGGGTCGTTACGAAAGCATTGGTAAAAAGAGTTCCGCGGGACGCCAGCGAATCCAGATTCTTCGTTTGGATGACCGGATTGCCCATACATCCCAATGCGTCCCAGCGTTGATCATCGGTGACTAGGACTAAAAAATTGGGCTTCTTATTCTTTCCCTTCAAGAATGAAAATAATTTATCCAGCATCAATGATTCCGAAGTTGTTATTTCTCATTGCAACCACGCAGATAGGTCACGATCGATGAGTTGGGATAGTGCCTCAATGTCGTCTTTGAAATGAGTGGTGTTGATTTCTAATTCGGCCTCTCGTGACAGGCGATTGATGTTTGAAACGCTTGCCTGGAAGCATTCCGCATAATTCCGAAGTTGAATTGAAGGACTTTTTATACATTGAGTTTTCCCGGACGGAAACCGGATCACTATCGTACCGGGCGGCAGTAATACCATGTTATTGTTTATCTCGCATTCCGTTTCTAGATAACCGATAATTTCCATCTCCGGAATGTTCGGTCTGCCCGCGGACACTGGAAGTTCCAAGGGGACATCGCGAGCGATCTCCAGGTAATCGAAAAGGTCGGACGCGAGTTGCTCCTGGTTTCCAATGATGTCTTCTTCAAAGATAAGGGTTTTGATATTTTCTTTTGGAAATAGGTCCATGTATCTTTTTAATTGCCCCGCGTATTTCCCGCGCTCCAAATAGCCGTACATCGCCCGTGCTTGCTCATTTTTAGAGATCCTCTTCGGTTCTTTTTTTAGAGCATCCTCGAAACTCAGCTGTTCCCAAAGTTGTTGATAGTTATGTCGAAAATGCGAATGTGCACGTTTCGCCGGGCTTCGCAGTGTTACGATGAGTTTAACGCCATCGCCAAGCGTATCGTTTATCCGTGCAGGAGTCTTTTCGTAAAAGAGGTAGGCCGGCGTTTTTTCACCCACTGCTTTTTGGCCGTCCCATTCTCCGAAGAAGTTTCGCTCATAAGACGTACTCCCGCCACTATAGAGGACGTCATCGTAGAAAAAACACGTTTCTCTTGGCGTTGCCAAGAAAACGTCGGGATGTTGATTCAACAACAACCAGAGTGTTGTTGTCCTGCCTTTTGAGCTCCAATACAGAGAAAATTTGGTAGCATAGATTTCTTAGTTCCCGTCGGTCCAGTGGGTCAGGTCTCTGCTAAATCGCTCACCCAGGAGCTTTACACTTTCTTCGTAGAACGAATGAACTTCCAAGCGGTCTTTCTCCAACATAACAGATGAGTCAGTCGCGCCGCCAACCACCGTTTTTATTTCGGGAGGTTTAAATTTGGGATCAACGCCCAGAAAGTCATAAAGAGTGTGAACTAACTGATCGGGATTTGACTTGATGTCGTCAAAAAAAAGTACTAGGAACTGTTTTTCTACTGGATAATACGTTTCGAATTGTTCGATCAACTTCAAATATTCGCCTTGCTCGGAAATCCAATTTCGATTTTGTCGAAAGGCATCAAAAAAGCTCAATTCCATTGGCATATTGCCAAGTTGCCGAGCCATTTTCCATTGCGAAAAAGCCCGTTCGGTGGGGTTGCGTAGAATGCAAAAAAGTTTCGCCGCGGGAACCAAGTCGTGCATCCGTTTCGGGATTTCTTTACGTACGAAGTAGTTCGGCGAAACCTCACCGGCCACGCGGTTTTCCGGAGCGTCTTGAAACTGTTCTGCATACCAAGTATCCGGACGATCGGAATAGAAGAAATTTAGCTCCTTCGTCTCCGGAACAAAGATCTGAGGGTGTGCCTTCATTTGCTCATATGCCCAAGTCGTCCCGGCCTTCTGCGCGCCGATTCCGATGACGTCAGGATAGCGCAAAACGCTTCGTGTCGCGCTAACTTCCATAAATGAGAGTCCTTTTATGATTATTCAAACACATTATCATCACCACGTCCATGGAAACTATTTTTGGAGGCCATCGAAGAACTCATCCCGAAGTTGCATGTCGTAATCCGGGTGATCGAATATATTCATCAAAGATAAATGCCGATGGACAACATCGGTAGCTATTCCTGTTTCGTACCCTAGGTTTAGCATGGTTTTATGCCACAGGCTGTCGCGTTGAATCGGGGCTTTCTCTAGAGATTCTGTAAGCATCATCAAAAGGCGCCCCGGTGGATTAAATGGCGAAATGACCGGTGCCTTTTCGAATTTGCCGATGTCGCGTTCGGGGCTGTTGAGCTTGATCAACGCCGCCAATTCTTCATCGGTGGCTTCAGGATGAAGTTTTTTTGCCTGTTCCATTGACGCGAAATCGGATGTGTCAATATAGGAGCCCAGCATGCTCAGTTTAGGTCTTGACTTCATATGGTCAACGAATCGTTCTAACCAACATGGAGTGGAGGGAACAACCATCAAGTCCGATTCACACGACACCCAATATTCACCTAGTAGATCTCGATGCTCGTTCAACATCCATTCGAAGCGTTTCGGATGGTTTTCTTCGCATAAGTGAACTGCATGAAACATGCCGCGACGTTCAAATCCGTTTATCACTTGGCGTACCAGAGGATCCCGGGAGTTGTTGTCCGCAATAATGAAATGACATGGATAATTCGTGTTCTTATAAAGGCTGTCGAGGCAGGCCCACAAGTACAATGGTCTCTCATAACTCAAAATAAAAACAGCAATGGGATCACGCGAAGAAATCAAAATTGTTGGCTCCTACTTTTCGTTGGTAAAAAAGTGGCTCGACTCGTCGACACAGATTCCCCTTTATCATTATCTGGATTCGTTATTGATGGAAGTAATCACTACGTTGAAACGATACTGCGCGGCATCAATGCGGTTGTCCAAATCGTGAAACGTGCATCGAAGTTCAAGGTCTTGACAAACGTGCTCGATAAATTTTTTATCCCACCAAGTTTTTAGGATTTCCGTGCCCTTCAGAATGCGCCAGAGACGTTCGCGTTTTCGTTTGAACGTGTTGTAAAAAGTTGACTGGCGTCGACGATCCGGCACAAAACCGAATAGTATTGTCGGATTTGGTGTAGAAACCTCGAGGATTTTTTTAAGCAGGGGACGCAGGTCCCTTTTGTCAAAATGTTGCAACGCTGCATAAAGCAAAATTTTGCTAAACGGACCATTCTCGCGCAGCTGTGAAGTATTAAGGTCCAAAACGTTCATACGAACGTATTTAGCATTGTCTAAACCGTGGTCTTCAGTTGCTATCTGCACCAAGTCATCGGAGAAATCAACACCGACGATTCTCCTACAAACTCTCGCCAGCTCCTTTGTCAAATATCCATTACCGCAGCACAAATCCAATACGCTATCGTCATCTCGCGGGTCCAGTTCACTGCATACCTGGTCGACCATCAATTGAAAGTGTACATCGCTAATCGACTTACCGTTCAATGTATGGCCAACTTGTTTAAGGTAATCGGTCCGGTCGGCCACTTGGGTGGGGGCCGAATAGTATTCCTGCCATTTTGTCATTCGATAAATCCGTCAGCCGTGCTCAACTGAAGTTTCATGGCATTCAATACTCCGTGGTGTATTGAAACTTTTTTTGTGGCCTAACAATGTGAAATTGCACATAACTCGAAAATCCTTGCTGATAAAGATGATTCGGAAATAATATCAAATACCTACGTCGCGAGGCCGCGTCAAACTCTCTTGATTGTTCTTCGACGGATAATTTTACTATACAGGGCATCGTTCTTGAAATTCTATCCGAGAGGGATTGAGAATCGCAACCAGTCTTCCCGACTGAGCGAAATAAGTTTCGCCTTCTATTACCGTTCACTTCAGCCAGGCATTTTTCTTTGTGCAGGTTATGTAAATTCACCCTCGCGGTACGCGGGGAAGTAACGAGTGGCGGACGGCCCGAGATGAGCTGAAAGCTCCGCGTACCTAACGGGATTCAGTATTCTACCGCAAAAAGAAGCGGTTCGTGTTTCAGACGACCAACCACGCTTAAAACGAGCGAGCCCGTCATCCTCGACTGTGCCCGCCCCTGCGCCACCCCCCAAGTTCAAAAATAATAGTCCATTGTCCTGGAATAAACGGATTGAGAAATCAAATAAAGCGAATGACGCGTTCAATGCATATCCTTTTGCGCTGTATGCGCCGAGGTGGTAATAGGCGTTGGAATCTTGGGTTATCCAGAGCAAGATTCCGACGGTTTCACCATCGGAAATCGCGTGGACAATTTTTAAGTCCTTTAGATCGAATAGCTTTTCAAAGGACATCTCGCTGAAACGGGCGATCCCGGTGATCGAGTGTCTGTCAATAAGGACGTCATAAAGCGCCACCCATTCCTTGAGCACAGTCTCCGAAGTTTCGACGAACTCAATCCGAAGTTTTGAATGAGCCGATTTTATGTTTCGTTGATGGTGTTGCGAAACATAAGATTCAAGGGGTTTGGATAAATCGATTGCAAAATGGGTCTTGAATGAAGCGCAGACATCGGGGAAACATTCTTGAAGCAATTCTACATTGTGATTTCCTAAAGGATCCGGGACGCAGGAAAATGAAACTAGTGTATCTCCTAAGTCGTTCAGATCCTCAGCCAAACATTCCCAATGTTTGCACGCGAATAATGGATAGCACGCCATGGCGTCCTGATACGGCGAGTTGGGTATCTCTCTAATCAATACCCAACTTTGAGAGCGCTGCAAATAGTGAGGTTCCCCAAACTCGGAAAGCGACCGGGCATACTCCTCGGCGTAGTAACCGCTCACGAGCTTTGACCGAACTTATGCAAAGCGACCAGAGCGCCACAAATATTTTCAACGTCGCTTGGGGTAAGGCGGCCGTGTAAAGGTAAGCACAATATTTGTTTGGATGCGCGTTCAGCGATTGCTAATTTTTCCGTTTTCGACGGATCACGATAGCAGTCGTAATCGCTACAGAGCGGAAAAAAATACTTGCGCGGAAATATGTTGATTTTTCGCAATTCCTCGTTAACAACATCCCTGTTCAGGCCGAAGTCATCCTCAATTATTCGAATTGGGAAATAGGAATAATTAGGCTCTGTTTCTGGGGCGTCGGCAAGCAGAGTAATGCCAGGTAGATTGCCTAACAACTTACGATATTGTTTCGTCAGAACTTTTCGACGAGCTATTTCCGGATCGACAAGCTCCAGCGTGGTCAATCCCAGAGCGGCTTGCAACTCGTTCATTTTACCGTTGATGCCGGGTGATTCAACCGTTTCTTCACCTGAAATGCCGAAGTTTTTGAGGTAATAAATATTTTGTTCTATCTCGGCGGAGTGCGACACGAGCGCGCCACCTTCTGCAGTAGTAAAAAGTTTTGTGGCATGAAAACTCAAAATCGACAAATCGCCGTAGTCAGCCAATGCACGGCCTCGATATCGGACCCCCATCGCATGGGCAGCGTCATAAATCACTGGGATTCCATGTCGATCTGCAACCGATTTAATTCCGTCAATATCGCAGGGTGTGCCGTATACGTGTACGGGTAAAATCGCTTTGGTTGCCGGCGTGATGAGCGATTCGATCTTGTCAGGGTCCAAGTTGTAAGTCGCCGGATCAATATCCCCGAACACCGGGCGGATCCTATTCCAATGCAGTGCATGGGCTGTGGCGGGAAATGTAAATGGGGTGGTGATCACTTCGCCGTCGCCAATTTTCATCGTCTGAAGTGCCACCAACAATGCAATAGTCCCGTTACAGAACAAGTTGACGTGGTCGACGGCTAGATATTTCTTGATACGTCGTTCCAGAGTTATGTGAGCTTGCCCATTATTAGTCAGCCACCGATTTTCCCAAACTTGTTCGAGTTCTTTTGTGTAATCTTCGAGAGAGGGCAAGGTGGGTTGGCTGATATGAACCGGCTCAGAGAACGAAAAGTCATCGAGTAGATTTTGCGGGATAGGTTGGTCCATCGTGAAAGTCTCAAGATCGATTCGAATTGATCATTTTCCACACACAGAAAACGAATGAGATAATAGTATCCAGGGATGCTCTAAGTCAATGGCCTGCACCCCTATAGCAGACATTTTTGACTGGAACATACCCCGATGACAAAATGCGAAGACAGTGAAGATCTGTACCACTGATCCGGCCTCTTAAGAGCACCTTTTTTTGAAATGAGATATTTTCATCCCCTATACTACTCGCTTGTTTTTTTACGTGAAGCGATGCGCATGAATGTTCGTACGCTCGACGAGCTCAAAAAATCGTACCTAGAATGGAAGTCACGCTTCGCGAATTTGCTTTTCATTCGAATAAGGATTGGATGCATTTGAACCCCATGAAGTTTTTATCCGCTGTCGATATTAGACCCGCGAAGGATTTGATATTGTACAAGGCCTACGCGGATTTGCGGGCAGAGGCGGAACGTACCTACCTCGGAGTGGCATGGTGGCTTTTGGAACCACTCATCAATATGGGGATATATTACTACGTATTCAAAGTGCTTTTGGATCGCGGGACGGATGATTTCGTTGTATTCTTGGCGTGTGGTGTGATTCCATTTCAATGGTTTTCAGGAACGATTCAACAAGGCTCCGGTGCCATTTACACCAGCATTGGGCTTATTCAAAAGGTTCCGCTGAATAATATCGCGTTTCCAATTGTTACGATTCTGAAAAACTTCGTTCGATTCAATGCTTCTCTGATAGTTTTGTTCGCCGTAGTTTTTTTGGGTGGATTCAGCCCCACTGTCCATTGGTTGGCGTTTCCCGTTCTTGTGTTGATTCAATTCATCCTTATACTGGGAATTACGCTCCCGCTTTCTGCCATCGTACCTTTTTTCCCCGATCTGTTGAACCTCATTGGTCACGGATTACGGATTTTGTTTTTCATGTCCGGCGTTTTTTGGCCCATCCCAGAACTATCACCGAATATGCAATCGCTCATTCTATTGAATCCGATGGCTCTAATGATCAAATCGTTTCGGGACGTGCTCATGTACCAGAGCTGGCCTCCGATCGTCCCGTTGTTATTGGTAGTTCTATTTTCACTGATCATGATTACAATTGGAGCGAATATCGTCGCCCGCTTTAACCAGGTTTACGCGAAAAGGTGCATGCAATGACCGACTCTGGCCATAGCGATGACCCTATTCTAAAGTTTGACCGCGTCAGTGTTTGCTACATGCTGAAAAAAGGCCGAGTTAAACGAGAACCTTTTTGGGCGCTTCGAGATATTTCCTTTGAGCTAAACCGGGGGGAATCTCTCGGAGTTATTGGCACGAATGGGGCTGGCAAGAGTACTTTATTGAGTCTCATGGCGGGTATCATGTCTCCCGACAAAGGCGCAATCACAAAAAAAACGAAGCGCATTTCACTGCTCTCTCTTCAGGCTGGGTTCATCCCTTATCTTTCAGGTCGGGAAAACGCAATTATGGGTGGAATTTTCCTAGGCATGGCCCGGAAGGAAATTGAAAAAAAAGTGGACAACATAATCGAGTTCGCTGAACTCGAGGAATTTGCGGATCAGCCTTTTTCGACGTATTCCACCGGAATGCGGGCACGACTTGGATTTTCGGTGGCTTTTCAGACCGATCCGGACATTTTACTTATCGATGAGGTAACGAGCGTGGGAGACGCGCGTTTTCAGGAAAAATCTTTCGCTGTGCTCAAAGACAAAGTTTCGCACGATAAATCCATGGTGCTTGTTTCGCATTCTATTGCACAGATTAAGCAACTTTGCGACCGTGTTATATGGATCAATCACGGCGAACTCGTGGATTCAGGTGATATAGCGACTGTTTTACCAAAATACGCGGAGTTTTTGAAACCGGGTCAATCTCCAAAGAAATAGTGCGAATTCGTCGTTCCGATTGTTTACATTAATCGAACGCTACGACAGTCGGTTATTACCGTTCGAAGAAAATGCCCCTTCCGAAGTCATGTCAACAATCCATGTCATTTTATACGTTTGTACGCTCCAGGAGTCGTCGATTAGACACTCAGTTTTTTTGCTGGTTGAAACTTCATTTTTCCGCCATTTAAGTACTAAAAATGGGGTCGAACGTCTCTCATCGAAGGTTTGACATGAAGATTTTTCAGTGGTAGAATCAAAAACTCTTTACAAATGAGTGAGAGTTACAGTTTATGCAAATAATTATATTGGGTATGCACCGTTCAGGAACCTCGGCTTTAACCCGTCTTCTCAATATGATGGGCGCATATCTCGGATCGGAAAGTGCCGTCAAAGGCGCCAATATCGAAAACCCAAAAGGTTTTTGGGAACGAGACGACTTTCTCGATATCAATAAGGCGATGCTGGGCGCATCCGGGCATTCCTGGTCTAATATCAGTACGTTCAATTTTAGCGATCTCGAATGCGAAATGCCACCGATTGTCAACGTGGAAGCTCCCAATGTACTGATCAAGCTCGACTCGAATCGGCCCTGGGCCGTAAAAGACCCGCGGATGTGCTTAGTATTACCATACTGGCGTAAACTTCTCGAATTCCCCGTATGTATCCATATTTACCGCAATCCCCTCCAGGTTGCTCAATCGCTCCAAAAACGAAATGGAATTCCCTTGTCGGTTGGCGTGGCACTCTGGGAAAAATATAACCTGTGTGCGCTTGAAGGCTCGAAAGGGTTACCGCGAATTTTCGTCAAGCACGAGGATATTTTGGAAGATCCTCTTACGGTGGTCAATTATCTGTACGATGAGCTCGAAAAGATTGGCGTGACGGGCATTTCCAAGCCCGATGAGCGCGAAATTACGGCGTTCATAGACAAAGACCTCCAACGAGAACGGGGAGACGATAAACGTGCCGAAGAATTTCTGAACAATAGCCAAAAAAAGCTCATGAAAATCTTTAAGACCGGCAAAGCGGGAAGCCTGAAATCGGTTCCCAAATTATCAGCCGGTGCGATTGACATTCTTAACGAATTCGACGCGGGATTCGAAAAAATCGAGGAAGTAGAAGCACTATCCGTAGAGGCCGTCAATGATAAAGTGGAAATCATCAAAGACAAAACTGCTCAGATTGTCAGTAAGAATGAGCAACTTGCCGATTTGAAGAGCACGAATAAACAATTGGTGCAGGAGGCGAAAGAGGCCGAAGGAATACGAAAACTCGAATGGACTAAATCATTACTCGAGCGCGAAATACAAGCACTTGAAACTAAAGTTGCGGATCGAGAATCTCAACTAATCGTTCAAGAACGTGACGCTGCCCGAGCTGAAATAAAACTTGAAGATCGAGAACGATTGCGCAACGACGTTTTAAATTTAAGAGCTCGTAACGTAGGCCTTCAAGACGCATTCAATTCAAGCGAGGACCGTTTAGCAAAGACCAAGGCCGAATTACAGAAGAGGTCTAACGATTTTCAACGCCGAACGAATGATCAAGAAAGAGCCGCGGACGATTTAAAAAATAAGCTCGTCGAAGAAAAAAGACGACGTGCAGAAATAGAAAAAAAATACGCCGACCTAGTCGCGCGTGAAGTGGCACCCGTTGCACCTCTCAAGGCGGACGAATGGGTTGCCGGAGAAAATAAATTATTACGGGAATCGTTCGAAAAGGTGTATACCCTAATGCTGCACAACGAGCAGCATTGGTTTTGGCAACTCGGTGAAAAAGGTCGCCGTTTCGCCGGAATCATTCTTAGAAAATACAATCGAGCGCCCAATGCGTTAGCGCATGCGGCTAACATCGTGCATCAAACACGGATTAATATGACGGGCAACGACGATGCCCCTCTGATTACCGACATGCGCATCATGAATCGCACAGAAGATGACGTAAAAGCTGAAAATGATACGTTACGCGCCGAAACAGAACGTCTTTTTAGCCTTTTTGAACTCAACGAAAACCATTGGTATTGGCAATCAGGTTTAAAATTACGCCGTTTCGCCGGAAAAATTCTAATGAGAAAATTAGAATCACCTTATGCGTTTCGCCATGCCACCGAAATAATGAAAAAGGTCCGTGAAGATACGCACAAAAGGCTCTCGGATCACCTGGAAGAACAGGTGAAGACAATAAAAAAAACTAAATTCTTCGACACCGAATACTACCTCGAACACAATCTAGACGTCCGAAATTCAAATGTTTCGCCAATTCGTCACTATATTCGAAGGGGCTGGCGGGAAGGAAGAAACCCATCCCGGCATTTCGATGGGCAATACTATCTCGAACGCGATCCAGAATTAATCAAAAGTCCGACGAATCCACTTTGGCATTACGTCAACAAGGGACAATCTAA
>Ga0315336_1001491_pt1 | contig 44951 bp, 46 predicted proteins | sample ASW5metaG_FD_204512 | JGI IMG/M metagenome (GOLD analysis project Ga0315336, IMG submission 204512) | Ammonia-oxidizing marine archaeal communities from Monterey Bay, California, United States - ASW #5 | ecosystem: Environmental > Aquatic > Marine > Intertidal zone | place: USA: California... | reverse complement strand
CGAAAACCGCGAGAACGAAAATCGACAACCGGAACACAAACGGGTCGACAGCCTCAATTCCATGCATGTCGGCTCTCCTTATGCTTTCGGCTGAAAATTAGGATGGATGACCGCGCCGTCCTTGGTCAGGGCGGTGGCCTTCACCAGATCGTCGTCCCACTTCACGGCGAGCGACTTGGTGGCCTTGTCGAACAGCGTCTCGATGAACGAAAAGAGATTTCGCGCGTAGAGGCTCGACGCCGATGCCGGGACCTTGCCCGCGAGATTGGTGTAACCGACGATCTTCACGCCGCTGACATCCGCCACTTCATCGGCCTTCGCGCCCTCGACGTTGCCGCCGCGCTCGACCGCAAGATCGACCAGCACCGAACCGGGCTTCATCGACTTCACCATGTCGGCGGTGACCAGCTTCGGCGCAGGACGGCCCGGAATCAGCGCCGTGGTGATGACGATGTCCTGCTTCTTGATGTGTTCTGCCGTGAGTGCGGCCTGCTTGGCCTGATACTCTTTTGACATTTCCTTGGCGTAGCCGCCGGCGGTTTGCGCGTTCTTGAACTCCTCGTCCTCGACGGCCAGGAATTTCGCGCCAAGACTTTCGACCTGTTCCTTGGTGGCCGGGCGCACGTCGGTCGCGGTGACCACCGCACCGAGGCGGCGCGCGGTCGCAATTGCCTGCAGGCCAGCGACGCCGACGCCCATCACGAAGACCTTGGCGGCAGGCACGGTGCCGGCCGCGGTCATCATCATCGGAAACGCACGGCCGAAGGCTTCGGCGGATTCGATCACGGCGCGGTAGCCTGCGAGGTTGGCCTGCGAGGACAACACGTCCATCACCTGCGCGCGGGTGATGCGCGGCATCAACTCCATCGCGAAGGCCGAGACGCCGGCATCGGCCAGCGCCTTCAGCGCGGCTTCGTTGCCGTAAGGGTCCATGATCGCAATGACCAGCGCGCCCTTCTTGTACTTCGCAGCTTCCGAGACGTCCGGACGCTTCACCTTGATGACGATATCGGCGTCCTTCACCGCATCGGCGCTGACGACGGCGCCCGCGGCCTCATAGTCCGCGTCCAGCAGGCCGGACTTGATGCCGGCGCCCGGCTCGATAGCGACATCGATGCCCAGCGCCTTGAATTTCTTGATGGTGTCGGGCGTCCCCGCCACGCGCGGCTCGGCCGCATCGATTTCCTTGGCAATCGCAATTTTCATGACGCCTCCCGCAGCCGTTCGGCCGCGCATGCACCGGCCACGCTGCCAGTACAACCGAATTCAATCAGGTGAGAAAGATGCCCATCAGGGCAACAATGGCGATCACGGCGAGGGTGCCGTACTTCGTCATCGTGAGAAAACCTTCGTAGGTCTGCTCATGGGCCGGATAGTCCATGCCATCCGCTGTGGTGTATGCAACTTCGCTATGGTCAGCCATCGATCCCCTCCAGCACCGTTCAAAACGTAGCGCGAATTAGCCCAATTGTGAAAGCAGGGCAACGCCGCAGCCCCCGGATACCTCCGATTAAAAGCACCGGCATGGAAGTCATGCAATGCCTTCCGGGAGGGTTTTCCGCGATGCGGAACAGAAAGCCCGATCCGCGTGGAAGCTGCCTGAAAAGAAGGCTGTCGGCTTATCCCATCGCTTCAAGTTCGGCGATCAGGCTTTCGATCACCGACAGCCCGCCATCCCAGAACGTCGGGTCCTTGGCGTCCAGTCCAAACGGCTGAAGCAACTCGGAATAATGCTTGGTGCCGCCGGCCGAGAGCATCGCAAGATAGCGGTCGGCAAAGCCTTCCGAGGCATTCTCGTAGACCGCGTAAAGCGAGTTCACCAGACAGTCGCCGAACGCATAGGCGTAGACGTAGAACGGCGAATGGATGAAGTGCGGGATATACATCCAGTAGGTCTCGTAGCCCGGCTTGATCTCGATGGCAGGCCCAAGGCTTTCGCTCTGCACACTCAGCCAGATTTCGCCGATCCGCTGCGCGGTCAATTCGCCGTTGCGACGTTCGGTGTGGATCGCGCGCTCGAACGAGTAGAACGCGATCTGGCGCACCACCGTGTTGATCATATCCTCGACCTTGCCCGCCAGCAGCGCCTGACGCTCTTTGGCGTTTTTGGTCTGGGCCAGCAGCCGCTTGAAGGTCAGCATTTCGCCGAACACGCTGGCGGTCTCCGCCAGCGTCAGCGGCGTCGGCGCCATCAGCGCGCCCTGCTTGGCCGCGAGGACCTGATGCACGCCATGACCCAGCTCATGTGCGAGCGTCATCACGTCGCGCGGCTTGCCTTGATAATTCATCAGCACATAGGGATGCGCCGACGGCGTGGTCGGATGCGAGAACGCACCCGGCGCCTTGCCGGGCCGCACCGGGGCATCGATCCAGCGGTCGGTGAAGAAACGCTCGGCGATGCTCGCCATCTCCGGCGAGAAGTCGCCATAGGCTTTGAGGATGGTGCTCTTGGCGTCGGTCCAGCCGATCTGGCCGGTGGCCGCGAATGGCAGTGGCGCGTTGCGGTCCCAGAACGCCAGCGTCTTCTTTTTGAACCAGCGCGCTTTCATTTTGTAATAGCGATGCGACAGCCGGGGATAGGCGGCGCGCACGGATGCCACCAGTGCATCGACCACTTCGCGCTCGACGCGGTTCGCAAGGTGACGCGAATCCGCGATATCCTGAAACCCGCGCCAGCGATCGGAGATTTCCTTGTCCTTGGCGAGCGTATTGGTGATCAGCGCGAAGGTGCGTTCATTGGCTTTGAAGGTTTTCGCCAGCGCCTGCGCCGCCGCCTTGCGCTTGGCAGGCACGCGATCCTGCAACAGCGTCAGCGTCGGCTCGATGGCCAGTTCCTTGGCCCCGACCTTGAAACGCAGTGCTGAGATAGTCTGGTCGAATTGCCTGTTCCACGCGGCATAGCCGCTGACGGACTTCTCGTGGAACAGTTGCTCGACACGATCTTCAAGCTGGTACGGCTTGTCCTTGCGCAGATCCTCGATCCACGGCCGGTAGTGATTGAGCGCCGGTGCCGCCATCGCGCGTTCGATCACCGCGTCATCGACGCGGTTGAGTTCGAGCGCGAAAAACAAAAGATGGGTCGAAGCCGCGGTGATACGCTCTGACACGTCGCCGTAGAATTTCGAGATCGCGGCGTCGACAGTGTTGCCTGCGTGCGCAAGTCCGGCGAAGGACGCGAGCCGCCCGGCCAGATCGTCAATCGCCTCATAGCTTCTGATCGCCTCGGCCAGCCATTCACCGCCATTGGACGTTGCGGCCTGCGATGCAATCTTACCCTTGTAGGCCGTTTCGAACGCCACGCAGTCGGCATCGAGCTTGTCGAGATCGCGGGCAACCTCAGGGGCATCGATAGCCGGATAAAGATCGGTCAAATTCCACTCGGGCAGCTTTCCAACCTTGCCGGCAGCGCCGGACGCCTGCTTGCGCGATGACTTCGCATTCGCAGCGGGTTTGGATTTCGCGGATTTGCGGAGAGCGGAGGACGAACGCGAGGCCATGCTTTTCAACCTGTGATGACGTTTCGGACCGGCTTGATTGACGCGACATTATCCACAGAACGCCAACCCGATCTCAACCCTTAAGAGGTCGTTAATCGGCTTCGGCCAGAGTGCCCCGATTCGAGACATGTTGTTGAGATAGTCCAGAGTTGCGGGGAATGCCATGGTTGCGACCATTCTGATTGCCGACGACGACGCCGTTCAGCGCCGTCTGGTCGAAAACATGGTGCAGCGCTGCGGTTACGACGCCGTGACAGTGGACAGCGGCGATGCCGCTCTGGCCCATCTGATCGATCCCGACACCAAACCCGTCGATGCCCTGGTGCTCGATCTGGTCATGCCCGGCCTCGACGGCATGGGCGTGCTGGCGAAAATCCGCGACATCGGCCTCGATCTGCCGGTGATCGTGCAGACCGCCCATGGCGGCATCGACAACGTGGTGTCCGCGATGCGGGCCGGCGCGCACGACTTTGTCGTCAAGCCGGTCGGGGTGGAGCGCCTGCAGGTATCCCTGCGCAATGCCCTCAATGCCAGCGCGCTGAAGGGCGAATTGCAGCGCATCCGGCATCGGCGCGAAGGTAAGCTCACCTTCGCAGACATCGTCACCCGCTCCGAGACGATGAACCATGTCATCGCGATGGGCCGCAAAGCCGCAGGCTCCACGATTCCGGTGCTGATCGAAGGCGAATCCGGCGTCGGCAAGGAACTGATCGCCCGCGCCATTCACGGGTCTTCCGAGCGCAGCGCCAAGCCGTTCGTCACCGTGAACTGCGGCGCGATCCCCGACAATCTCGTGGAGTCGCTGCTGTTTGGCCACGAGAAGGGCGCGTTCACCGGGGCGACCGAGCGCCACGCGGGTAAATTCGTCGAGGCCAATGGCGGCACGCTGTTCCTCGACGAGATCAGCGAACTGCCGCTGGCCGCACAGGTCAAACTGCTGCGCGCCTTGCAGCAGGGTGAGGTCGAAGCGGTCGGCGGGCGCAAACCCGTGAAGGTCGATGTGCGGATCGTGTCGGCGACCAACCGCAACCTGCTCAATCAGGTGAAGGCCGGCGCGTTCCGTGAGGATCTGTTTTACCGGCTGCATGTGCTGCCGCTGACGATTCCGCCGCTGCGCACGCGGCGCGAGGATATTCCGCATCTGGTGCGGCATTTCATGGCGCGGATCGCTGCCGAAGAGAACCGGCCTGTTACCGGCGTCAGCGGCGAAGCCATGGCGATGCTCGGACAGATGACCTGGCCCGGCAATGTCCGTCAGCTCGAAAACGCGGTCTACCGTGCCGTTGTGATGAGCGACGGCGGCCAGCTCGGCCCCAACGACTTTCCGCAGAATGGCGGCATGGCTCCCGTCACATTCTCCGAAGCAGAGCCTGTGATGTTGGACAGCCCGCCCTCCTCTCCCACCGACACCGTGCTGGGTGCCGACATACCTATCGCTCCCGCAGCCGCCCCAGCCAAGCCGCTCTCGGCCTACGGCAATCTGGCGATGCTCGGCGACGACGGGGAAATGCGCCCGCTCGAAGAACTGGAGGCGGAGACCATCCGCTTCGCTATCGCCCATTATCGAGGCCAGATGTCCGAGGTCGCGCGACGATTGAAAATCGGGCGCTCGACACTCTACCGAAAGCTGGATGAAGCCGCCGCCCGCACGGAACCCGACGCTCCATAGCGCTGAAACCCGAATCATGCGGACAGGGAACGCCCACGCGGCTTTTTCGTTACCGTGATTGAACCGTTGCGGCACGGTGACAGACACAGGAAAAGCGCGTGGCAATGCGCGCAAATCGTTGCAAGACATGCCGAATTGAAGTCATTTCGCTTGAGATGACTTCGAGTTGATCTGGCGGCGACTGGCCGCTTCGAGCTGGCGCGTGTACCGTTTCGCAGTGTTTTCAATGCGGGATTGCGTAGCAAAGTCCGACCAAGCCGGCGCTTTTGCATCAGGTACTGACGAAAACCATCATGAGCTGTTCCATGCCGGGGCAGTGTCATCCAAGGGGTGCGAGAATGCAGGACGTTTCGACCGGCCACCGCAAGAGCCCAGCAGGATTCGATCGGGTTCTGATGGCTGTAGCAGCCACTTTCCTCACCGTTGCAGCGACCAATGCCAACGCACAATCCGGTCCGGTGAAAAGCCCTGCGGATCTTGCCATCGACGCCGCGGTCCCGATGCCCGAGCCCGCCAACGTACCTCCGCCGACGATCGGCGACTTCAAGCCCGACACCGCAGCCGCTGCGACCACCCCCGCCGCGCCGGCGAAAAAACAGGAAGCTGCGGCGCCCGCCGCTGCCCCCGTCACCACAGCAACCGTTCCTCCGGCCGCCACAGCGCCAACCGCAACCCCACCGGCAACCGCTGCCGCAACGCCTGCGGTTGAACCCGCGAAGGCAGCTCCAGCCGTCGCTGCCGCCGATCAGCCGGTCGCCGACAAACTGCGCGACTTGATCGCGTCGAAGGGCACGCGTTACTTCGACCGCAAGACCGAACGCACCGCTGTCGAGAATTTCTACAAGGACCGTAACTACGCCCCGCTTTGGAGCGAAGCTGGCGCCGCAACCGCGCGCGCAAAAAGCGTTATCGCGCGCCTTAAGGATGCAGGCAGCGAAGGTCTGAACCCCGCCGATTATCCGGCGCCGGATTTCGCCGCAGCAAGCACGCCTGACGCACAGGCCGAGGCCGAACTTCGCTTGACCGAAAGCATGCTCGATTACGCGCGCCAGGCCCAGAGCGGCCGTATGCACTGGTCGAGGGTCAGCGCGGATATCTCGTATCCCGAGCATCCGACCGATCCGGTCGAAGTTCTGATCAACGTCTCGACGGCCAAGGACGCATCCGCAGCACTCGAGGGCTACAATCCTCAGCACAAGGGTTACAAGGGCCTGAAGGCGAAGCTCGCCGAGTTGCGCGGCGTCACTGAAGACACCTCCAAGCAGGTTGCCGAAGGCGACACGCTGAAGTTCGTCAAGCCGACGAAAAAGAACAAGACTCCGGTCGTCATGGAAGACGAGCGCGTGCCGGCCCTGCGCGCCAAACTCGACGTCAGCGAAAATGCCGACGACAAGCACTACGACGCGACGGTTGCGAATGCGGTTCGCAAATTCCAGGCGAGCAACGACTTGAAAGCGACCGGCGTGCTCGACAACGCCACCGTGCGCGCCCTGAACGGCCCCAAGAGCGACCGCAAGATCGATATCGTGCGTGCCAACATGGAGCGTTGGCGCTGGCTGCCGCGCGAACTCGGCGCAGCATCGCTCGGCAACGCCTATGTGATCCTCAACATTCCCGACTACACGCTCAAGCTGATGCAGGGCGAAAAACAGGTCTGGACCACGCGTGTCGTCGTCGGCAAGCCGGGCAAGCATGCGACACCGGAACTGACCGAAACGATGAAGTTCATCACCGTCAATCCGACGTGGAACGTGCCGCCCTCGATCATCTACAACGAATATCTTCCGGCACTCGCGCAGGACCCGACCGTGCTCGACCGCATGGGCCTGAAGCTCGCACGCGCCGCCGATGGCAGCGTGCGCATTTCGCAGCCGCCGGGCGAAGCCAATGCACTCGGCCGTATCCGCTTCAACTTCCCGAACAAATTCCTGGTGTATCAGCACGACACCCCGGACAAGCACCTGTTCGCCAAGGAAGAGCGCGCCTTCAGCCACGGCTGCATGCGCGTGCAGAATCCGGATCAGTATGCGGCGAACCTGCTCAGCATCGCGCTGCCGAAGGAGCACTACACCGCCGAAAAGATCAAAGGCATGTACGGCCGCAGCGAGATCAACATCAATTTCCCGACGCCGATCCCGGTCAACATCACCTATCAAACGGCGTTCGTGGACGACGCGGGCAAGCTCGAATTCCGCAAGGACATCTATGGCCGCGACTCCAAGGTGATCTCGATGCTCAAGGGCAGCGAAGGCCGCGACATGGAGATGGCCGTGTCCCATGCCCAGCCGAACTATGTCCGCCCGACCAATGTGAGGGTTCCGGGCGACAGCTACGCCAGCAACGGGCCGAGCTTCTTCGAACGCCTGTTCGGGCCACCGACTCCGCCGCCGGCACCGGTCCGCAACCGCCGGGTGGTTCGCTAGGACGGGAACTTTGGCTAACCGGCCGAAAAGGACCGGTTTTCGCTGATTTCTACATCTTCAAGGGCTACGCCGCTGGCGGGGCCTTTTTCGTTAACCATTGCATCCAAAGCATTCCGCTCCGGATCGGCCTGTCGGCCCTTTTTTGCCATACTCGGAGGGGCATACTCCTGTCTTCACAGCCCTGTGACAGACTTGGGCGAGAACTTGGGCAAGACTTGATCAAGACTTTGGAATACCTGAAGACTTGAAAACCTGAAGACTTGGGAAAATCTGACGAACTCGGCTTGGGGATTGGTAAATATCGATTAACCCCCCTGCCTTAAGACTACGTTCATTCTCTCCCGTTGCGTGGGGTAGCGGGGGATCACCTAACAGACAGACGGCTGACGGGATTCTGAGTGGCGGGCGGCTTTCCACGCAGCATTGGCTTTGATTGGCTTTCGCGCACCTCCGTGCGCGTCGGCCTCGCCTCGCTGCTGCTGATCGCAACCAACGCGCGCTCGGTCCATAACGCCACCGCCGACGGCGACACCCGCACCCTCTCGTTCCACCACACCCATTCCGACGAAGACCTCACCGTCACCTTCAAGCGCAACGGCCGCTACGACGAAGCCGCGCTGAAGAAGCTCAATCACTTCCTGCGCGACTGGCGCAGCCAGGATTCCACCACGATGGATCGCCGGCTGTTCGACATCGTCTGGGAAGTCTATCGCGACGTCGACGCCAAGCAGCCGATCCAGATCATCTCCGCCTATCGCTCGCCAGCCACCAACGCCATGCTCCGCCGCCGCTCCTCGGGAGTCGCGCGCCACAGCCAGCATATGCAGGGCCACGCGATGGATTTCTTCATCCCCGGCGTGCCGCTCGAACAGATTCGTTTCGCTGGATTGCGCCTGCAGCGCGGCGGCGTCGGTTTCTACCCCACCTCCGGATCGCCATTCGTGCATCTCGACGTCGGCAGCATCCGCCACTGGCCGCGCATGACCCACGATCAGCTCGCGCGCGTATTCCCGGACGGCCGCACCGTGCATGTGCCTTCCGATGGCAAGCCGCTGAAGGGCTACGAGCTCGCACTGGCTGACATCGAACGCCGCGGCAATGGCGAGGACGTCGCCGCACCATCGAAGTCGCGCACCTTCCTGGCCTCCTTGTTCGGCCGCAAGCAGGCGGATGACGAGGAAGAAGCCGGCAATGACGCCGCGCGCAGCAAGGCTATTCCTGTGGCACTTGCTGCCGCCGAAAAGGCGAAGACCACCGTCGCCGCCGCTGCTGAAAAGATTCTTGAGCGCGTCCCGCTGCCGCGCGCGAAGCCCGCAGGCGCGACTTACCAGGTTGCTTCGGCGGATTCCAGGACCGTCGCACTGGCAAAGCCGCAAGCGGCACTCAAGCCCGTCCCGGCCGACGAATACGCCCCACAGTCGCCGATCGACATCATCAATGCCCGCGGCTTCTGGGATAACGAACCGGCGCCGAAACCCGCAGCCCAGGCGCAGATCGCAGCCCTCAAGGCGCGCGGCGCGGTTGTCGCGGCCGATCCGCAGTTCACCGCAAGCCTGCCGCAGAACGTTGCGCAGGCATTGGCCTACGCGCCCGCCGATGCACCGCTCGATCGCGCCAAGGTCGTTGCCGCCAGTGCGCCCATCCCGCGCAGCCCGCGTGTGGCTTCGCTCACTCCGAATCCGATGTCCGGCGCGGACGTGACCGCCGCCGATGCGACAATCGCCCAAACACCACAGGGCAAGATCGCGACCGCGACGCGCCTCAAGCAGGCCACCCAGACCAACGACATCTGGCTGCGGGCGATGATCCTAGCGCCTAGCGCCAGCACGTCGCTGTCCGCCTCGATCCTCGGCGATCAGGACATGACGGTGATGCGCACGCACTTCGTCAAGCCGAACGCCGCAGTGGCGATGACATTCTCGGACGATCCGCAGATGGGCATCGTCTGCGAGAAGTTCACCGGTTCGGCGACCGCGACGCTGTCGACCATGTCGTTCGCGATGCGTACGGCCTCGCTGCGCTAAATACGCCGGCCATTTCGACACCGCATAGCTTGGCGATTGCACTCCGCAGCGCGATGGCCCAACCTCTCCCAAAACACAGGGAGAAACGAACGTGTCTTTTGCCGAGATCGATTACAAAGTCACCGGCCATGTAGCGATTGTCACGCTCAACCGGCCCGAACAGCTCAACGCCTGGACGGCCGTGATGGGGCGCGAAGTCCGCAAGGCGATGGAAATGGCGGCTGCCGACGACCATGTCCGGGTGATCGTGCTCACGGGAGCGGGCCGTGGTTTCTGCTCCGGGGCCGACATGAAACTGCTGTCCGGCATCAGCACCGGCGGCGGTTCAACGGAAGCAGCCGATGCTCCCTTCGATGCGAATTCCCGCTCCGATTTCCAGCGCAAGAACACCTATTTTCCGGCCATTCCGAAACCCATTATCGCGGCGGTGAATGGCCCTTGCGCGGGGCTGGGCATGTGCTTCGCGCTGTTCTGCGACATGCGCTTCGCCGCCGACAATGCCGTATTCACCACCGCGTTCGCGCGGCGCGGCCTGATTGCCGAACACGGCATGAGCTGGACGCTGCCGCGGCTGATCGGAATGTCGGCCGCTACCGACCTTCTGCTGTCGGGCCGCAAGGTTGCAGCCGACGAGGCACTGCGGCTGAAGCTGGTCGACCGCGTATATCCCGCAGCCGACCTCATGCCCGCCGTGCTGGCCTATGCCAAGGATCTCGCGGAATTGTCGTCGCCTCGCTCGCTGCGCGTCATGAAAAAGCAGCTCTGGGATACGCAGATGCAAACCCTGAACGAGGCCATGGATGTCGCCGATCACGAAATGGCGCTGAGCTTTAAGAGCGACGATTTCAAGGAAGGCGTGAAACACTTTATGGAAAAGCGCGCACCCGCGTTCACAGGACGCTAGCGACGACAGGAGGCTCCAGCCTCCTCACAGCATTCCGAGCGCCTGCATGTAGGTCTCCAGGATGGTTTCCTGTTCCTGACGCTCGTCGGCGTCCTGCTTGCGCATGCGGATGATGGTGCGCAGCGCCTTGACGTCGAACCCGTTGCCCTTGGCTTCGCCGTAGACATCCTTGATGTCGTCGCTGATGGTCTTCTTTTCTTCTTCAAGCCGCTCGATGCGCTCGATAATGGCCTTGAGCTGCCCTTTCGCGAAGCTGTGCGCGGTATCGTCGTTGTCTTTCTCGGCAGGCATAGCCATCGGAGATACTCCTGAACTCTGTATGAGGCTTGAAGGGAGCGTGCGCGGCACGGCACGTCATTCAATTATCACACTCAAGAGTGCGGGCTGCTCCGTCAAGGCGGAGTCACGGTCATCCACAGTGACCCACAGGAGAAAGAAAAGTCAGCGCCAGCGCGCCGATTTCACTTGCGTGTTTCAGTGACCGGTGTGGGTTTTCTTCATCGCTGCAACCTGATCGGGCGAAGCCTCGGTCTGGTGTTTCGCTTTCCAGGTTTCATAGGGCATGCCGTAGACCGCCTCGCGGCTCTCATCCTTGCTGAGCGCCACGCCCTTGTCGTCGGCGGCATCCTTCAGCCAGTTCGAAAGACAGTTGCGGCAGAAACCCGCGAGATTCATCAGATCGATGTTCTGTACATCGGTCCGCCCGCGCAGATGCTCGACGAGACGGCGAAAAACCGCAGCTTCCAGTTCAGTCCGCGTCTTGTCATCGATGGCCATGGTCATTTTCCGCGATTTCAGGGGCAGGTCCGCTGTTCCAACACAGGCAGCTTAACATGGGGCCAGATCCAGCAAATTTAAGCCCTGAGCTATCGAGCCTTGAGGTTTTCCATATGGCGGAAAAAACCAATTTGGCCCGCGCCACGGCCCGGCAAGTGGCCTATTAACGCTTGCACATGGTTTGGCGAAACGGCCAAGCCCCCTTATAGTGATCCGCGCCTGACCGGATACCAGATCTTCGCTTTTGCCGATCATGCTCAATGTGTTACGCGAAATCAACGAACGGTTGATAGTACCTGATTAGATGACAGCCTCGACGTCCCGCCGCATAACGCTTCCCCGCACGATTACCGCTGCCCTCACCGGGCTTGTTGCGCTGATCGGGCTGTGCGCGTGGAGCGCACCTGCGGCAGCGGATTTTCGGCTCTGCAACAATACGTCGAGCCGGGTCGGCATCGCACTCGGTTACAAGGACAATGAAGGCTGGGTTACAGAGGGCTGGTGGAACGTCTCGTCCCGCGCCTGCGAAACCCTGCTGCGTGGAACGCTTGTCGCACGATTCTATTATATCTACGCCATCGACTATGACCGCGGCGGAGAGTGGTCGGGGCAGGCGTTCATGTGTTCACGCGACAAGGAATTCACCATCAAGGGCACCGAAGACTGTCTGGCACGCGGCTTCGACCGCACCGGATATTTCGAGGTCGACACCGGCGAACAACGCGCCTGGACCGTCCAGCTGACCGAATCCAACGAACAGAACCCGCGCTCGCCCGGCCTGCCCGGCATGCCGAATGCGCCGGGGGCTGCACAACCCGGCGCACTTCCCGGTGCAGCTCCTGGAAGCCCTAAATGAGACGTCTGCGACGCATCAAGATTCTCGCCACCCTCGGACCGGCCTCTTCAGACAGCGCTTCGATCCGCAAGCTGTTCGAGGCGGGCGCCGACGTGTTCCGCATCAACATGAGCCACACGCCGCACGACAAGATGCGTGAGCTTGTCGCGACCATCCGCAATGTCGAGAGCAGCTACGGGCGGCCGATCGGTATCCTGATCGATCTTCAGGGACCCAAGTTGCGGCTGGGCAATTTCGAGAACGGCTTTGTCGAACTCAACAACGGCGCGATGTTCACGCTCGATGCCGATCCGAAGCCCGGCGACAAAACCCGCGTGCACCTTCCCCATCCCGAAATTCTCAAAGCCTTGCGGCCGGGCCATGCGCTGCTGATCGACGACGGCAAACTGCGCCTGATCGCCGAGGAGACCTCGCCCGAACATGCGCTGGTGCGCGTGGTGACCGGCGGCAAGATGTCCGACCGCAAGGGCGTCAGCCTGCCCGACACCGATTTGCCGGTGTCTGCGATGACGCCGAAGGACCGCCTCGATCTCGAAGCCGCGCTTGAAACCGGCGTCGATTGGGTTGCGCTGTCATTCGTGCAGCGCGCCGACGATGTGATCTAGGCCAAGAAGCTGGTGCGCGGCCGCGCGTCGATCATGTCGAAGATCGAGAAGCCGCAGGCCATCGACCGTCTCGCCGAAATCATGGAGGCGTCGGATGCGCTGATGGTCGCGCGCGGCGATCTTGGCGTCGAACTGCCGGCCGAGCGTGTTCCGGGACTTCAGAAGCAGATGACACGACTTGCGCGCCGCGCCGGCAAGCCGGTGGTGGTCGCGACGCAAATGCTGGAATCGATGATTACATCGCCGGTGCCGACCCGCGCCGAAGTTTCCGACGTCGCCAACGCGGTGTTCGAGGGTGCCGACGCCATCATGTTGTCGGCGGAATCCGCAGCCGGCAAGTTCCCGGTGGAAGCGGTGCTGACCATGAATCGCATCGGCGAGGAATGCGAGCGCGATCCGACCTATCGTGGCGTGATCGCGGCACAACGTCCCGACCCGGAGGCCACCGCAGGCGACGCCATTGCCGACGCCGCCCGGCAGATCGCCGAGACACTCGATCTTTCCGCCATTATCTGCTGGACCAGTTCAGGCTCGACCGCTCTGCGTGTTGCACGCGAACGGCCGAGGCCGCCGGTGGTCGCCATCACGCCGAGTGTCAGCACCGGGCGTAAACTGTCGCTGGTCTGGGGCGTTCACTGCGTGATCGCCGAAGATGCCCACGATCAGGACGACATGATCGACCGCGCGGCCCGCATTGCTTTCCGCGACGGCTTCGCGAAAGCCGGTCAACGCGTGATCATCGTGGCCGGCGTACCGCTCGGCACGCCGGGCACGACGAACATGGTCCGCATCGCTTATGTCGGCCCCGACCGCGACGCCGACATCTGATCATCGCGCCACGAATATTCCCGCAAAGCAGCGCAATTATTCACCGAATTGCGACTTGCGGCGCATCGCGTTCGCTTGCACGCTAGGCAAACTCTAAGCGGCTTGTTTGCCTGTCTCCTGCCCGGATGCCGGCGGCGAAGCCTGAAGGCGACGCAAGTTCGCCGAAATGGACTGCCCGTCCAGACGAGGAGATGCGCCATGATTGACAGACGTAGTCTGATCAAGGGATCCGCCGCCACGTTCGGCGCCCTCATTGCCGGAAACACCTTCGACCCGCTCAAAGCCCTCGCCGAAACGGTCACCCTGCCGTTCGAGAACGGCGAGCGCCCGCTGGTCAAATACCCGCAGAAGCGCCCGATGATCGGCCTGACCAGCCGCCCGCCTCAGCTTGAAACACCGTTCTCGGTTTTCAATGACAGCGTGATCACGCCGAACGATGCCTTTTTCGTCCGTTACCACCTCGCAGACGTACCGCTCAACATCGATCCCGACACGTTCACACTCGAGATCAAGGGCAAGGTCGACAAGCCGCTGAAGCTGTCGCTGGCCGATCTCAGGAAAATGCCTGCCGTCGAACTCGTGGCAGTCAATCAATGCTCCGGCAACAGCCGCGGCTTTTTCAGTCCGCGCGTGGCAGGCGGTCAACTCGCCAACGGCGCGATGGGCAATGCGCGCTGGAAAGGCGTTCCGCTGAAGGCGCTGCTGGACAAGGCTGGCGTGCAAGTCGGCGCGAAGCAGGTTGTGTTCGGCGGCCTCGACGGCCCTGTCGTCGACAAGACTCCTGATTTCGCCAAGGCGCTCGACATCGAACACGCGCGTGACGGCGAGGTGATGCTGGCCTATGGCATGAACGGCGACTACCTGCCCGTGCTGAACGGCTTCCCGCTGCGGCTGATCGTGCCCGGTTACTACGGTACCTACTGGGTCAAGCACCTCAACGAGATCACCGTCATCGACAGTGTGTTCGACAATTTTTGGATGAAGACCGCCTACCGGATTCCCGACAACGAATGCAACTGTGTGGACCCCGGCACCGCGCCCAAGGCGACGATTCCGATTAACCGCTTCACGGTGCGCTCCTTTGTTACCAGCATCACTGACGGCGCGAAGGTCAAGGCGGGCGGCCGGACACGCCTCAAGGGGATCGCTTTCGACGGCGGCAAGGGCATCAAGGACGTCGCGGTATCCACCGACGGTGGAAAGACATGGGTGCAGACCAAACTCGGCAAGAACCTCGGCAAGTATTCGTTCCGCCAATGGAACCTGACCGTCAAGCTTGCTGCCGGTCCACATGAGATCAAGGTTCGCGCGACCAGTAACGGCGGCCAGACCCAGCCGATGGAGCCGAAGTGGAATCCGGCAGGCTATCTGCGCAATGTTGTCGAAACCGTCCGCGTCACAGCCGCCTGAGGAGAACGATCATGAAACGATCAATTTGCCTCGCAACCGCGGGCCTCATCGCACTCGGAACCGGAATCGGCCTGATCGCCGCCCACGCCAAGCCGGTGAAGTATGAACTTCCGGAAGAAACCGCGACCCTGAAGCCTGGCCCGAACCAGGATGTCGCGATGAACAACTGTACGGCGTGCCACTCGCCCGACTACGTTCAGACCCAGCCGCACGGGCCGAAGTTCAAGAAAGACTTCTGGCAAGCGGAAGTGACGAAGATGATCAAGGTTTATGGCGCGCCGATCGATGACGCCGACGCGGCCAAGATCGTAGACTATCTCACCGCAACCTATTAGCGCGATCCGTTCTCGTGCCCGGTATTCCGCCGGGCACGATCAAGCGAAGCGGCATCAGGCCGCCTTGTCGGTATGGATGACGGTATCGCGGGCTTCCCGCGCCGTGCGAGCCACGTCTTCGGCGGCACCTTGCGTCAGTCGCAGCATGCGCTGCGCTTCCTCGCCATACTGCGTGAATGCGGTCTGCCAGAACTGAGCATAGGTCTGCTGCAAATCTTGCAGGGAACGGCAGTCGTGGATTGTCCGGAACAGTTGGACGTCCTCGCGCAGCCTTGTGCCGACGAACTCCGACCATTCCTTGCCGAGATTCTGCATGGCCGTGCTGAGCTGCGCGTTGAACTTCGCGGTTTCGTTCAGCATGGTTCCGCCGATCTCGCTCACGCGCGCGAGATCGGGAGACGGAATCGTCTCCGCCGCTTTTTTGAATACGTTGTCGCTGGATGATGTGGGTGTCATTGTCCGACCTTCATTCTGCTGGAGCAAGAAAAGGACGCGTCTCACGCCGGACATTCGATCATCAGTCGATGGCAGCAGTGTGATGCTCATCGCATCGTGATCGAAAAGAAAAGTTTTCTCCGATGCACATGCATGTTGCACGCGCGAGCCTGACGTCGTTCGAGACGTGGGTTTCAAAAGGTCAGCAATCACGACCAAAGATCGATTGCGGATAATATAACGCGAAAACGGGCTATTCAGCCGGTGACGCAATGCTCCCGCGCCGCTCAGACCGAATAACCAGCCAGCCGAACAGCAGCATATCGCCGAGCAAGACGAACGAGCCGATACCTGCAAAAGGCTCACCCGCCTTGTTACCGGCATGGAGCATGGCCACGCCAATGGTCAGCGAAATCGTGCCGATGATCCAGATACAGACCTGCATGAGCGCGATGCGCGACGTTTCGAGCGACGGATGAAGGCGATAGAAAATTCCAAACAGAAACAACGATACCCATCCCAGCAAATTGAGGTGAGCGTGCGCGGGCATAGCCGAATGATCCTGCGAGATGGCCATGACGATACCCCAGCTCATTCCGACGAGAACGGCGATGACGGCGGCAAAGAAACTTAATGACGAGCTTTTCATAATCGGCTCCCAGCTTAAATTTTGAAAATGCGGCATCCGCGCCGCGAAAGACGTGGAACTAGCAATGACAGGAACAAAAATCAACGTATCTGGAATGCCACGCCAGCTCAAATTGCTTGCAGTTATGAAGCGATTTGACGCTGACTTCTGAATTCAGAGCGCGACGCCAGATCAGTCAGGCTTGCTGGCCGAGGCCGAAAGCGCCTGCGCTTTGGCGATGATCGCATTGATCTCGGCCACGACCAGATCGGCCGCATAGACCTGCGGCATGTGGCCGCCATTCGGCATAACCACCAGTCTGGTCTGGGGAACGGCGGCGGCGAAGGGCCGTGAATGAATATCCGTCGAAACGGTCTTGTCGGCATCGCCGGCAACGATCGTCACCGGGATCTTGATCGACGGATAACGGGGAGACTGCTTCACCATCTCCGGCTTCAGCGTCGTGAGATCCCGCGCGTTGTTGAGGAAAACCCGCGGCCGCAACACCATGCGCACCTCGGTCGCATCGATGTAGCCATCCGGCATCGTCTGCGGCGCAAACACATAGCGCACCCCGCTTTCGACCAGAAAAATGCCGAGCGGTAGCGTCACCGTATAGGCGAGCAGCGGACCGACCACCGGGACAGAGGCGATCTCGTTGAAATTTCCAACGCCGCCCGGCCAGGGATATTCCACCGGCGACAACATCATGATCGCCGCGACACGCTTGGGATAATCCAGCGCAAGCAACGGCATCAACGACCCGGCCCATGAGTGGCCGACGATGATCGCCCGATCGATTCCAAGTTTACCCAGCGCTTCATCGATCATACGGGCTTGAATCGCGGGCGTTGAGTCTTCGACGCGCTCCCGTGTGCTCCAGCCGTGTCCCGGCCGGTCGATCAGGATGACGCGATGATCCTTCGCCAGCCTGTCGCCCAGCGGCTTGCGCATGGTTTGCAAACTCGAACTTGCGCCATGAATAAGGACGATGGGCGGTCCGGGCGCGTAAGTTGGGCCAAGCTCCACGACATGAAGCCGCGCGCCTTTGACATCGACGAACTTGCCCTCAGGCGGATAGCTGCGCTCGAGCGCATAGACACCGACCTGCGTGACCAGCGCCAGCACAGCCAGCGTGGCCACAACAACCAAAACGATCATGGAAAGAACCCGGAGAACTGTCTGCACGGCGGAAATACGGACGAGCGATGAACAGGTTTCGCGTCAGGATCAAGCCGGCCTTTGAGTTGGCTGACATCATCAACGGCTGGTTAAATATCCCGGCCCTCGACCTTCTCGGACAGCGACTTCACCAGATCCGGGACACGTTCGAGGTAGGGATTGATCGCAAGCGCCTTGCGGAATGCATCCAGCGCATGCTTTTCGTCGCCGGTCTCCTGCATGATCATGCCGAGACCCGCCAACGCACCGAAATGGCGCGGTTCGCGAATCAGCACCTGCCGGATGTCTTCCATCGAGCGGTTGTAGTCGTTCTGCAGGTAATAGATCGTCGCGCGCCGATTCCAGGCCTCGATGTAATCGGGGCGCAGCTTGATGACGGCATCGAGCAGTTTCAACGCAATATCGGTGTCCTTGCCGTCCATGGCGAGTTTCGCCCGCGCCATCAACAAGGCAGCGGTGTCGCTTGGCGTCGCGGTCCAGACCGCCCAGATGCGGGCTTCGACGGCCTTGGCGCTTTCCTGATCGGGTGCAGCCTTTAGCGCACCAAACAGGAAGTCGAGACTTTTCGTTTTGTCGCCGGTCACACGCGGCAATTTGGCCGGGGCCTGCGGCAGCTTTTTCTGCTTGCCGGGCGGAGTAAGCTGGGGAGCTTGCGCGGCGGCGGGCGGCGCGGCTAAGGCCACGAGCGTCAAAGCGCCGATCGCGAGTTTCAGGACAGACGTTGACCATTCCGTCTTGGATGCCATGACGGAAAGTCTAAACGCGGAATGCGCCGCGTGCAAAGCACAAGCGACGTCAAACGGTTGTGATGTAGGGGGACCTGCAAAGCCTGCCACCTTGGGCGGCAGGATCAATCATCGAACAAACGGGCGGAGAAACCAGCCCTTTTGACTCAGCCCTGGCGTGCTTTGAAGCGGCGCTGAACCTTGTTGATGACGTAAACCCGGCCCTTGCGGCGGACCAGACGGTTGTTGCGGTGACGGCCGCGCAGGGACTTCAGCGAATTACGGACCTTCATGGGACAATGCTCTCTGGAAGGCCGCGTTGCAGGGCCGAGTATGAAACCGTTGGTTGATGGGCTTATCCCGCAGGCCAAGGCCGCGCGAGACAGGCGGTTTCTATGCCATCGGAGGCACAAATGTCAATCCGATCAGGCGAATTCTGGGAACTGTCACCGGGTCAAAATGCCCCGAATGGAACCCATTTTGGGGGTTTTCGAGCGGCAAATCTCTCTTTAATCAGGCATCTAGTCTTGTTTGCAGCCGCGCTCCTTCGTCTTCGCAGACGCATGCGTTAAACACGGCTTTGGCCCACCCGGAAAGCAGATCTGGACCTTTGACCGTCGAAATGACCAGAAATCGTCCGGCGACTGCGAAAGCCGTGGCACTGACCGCCATCGCCGAGCCTCTTCAGTCAGGCCGGCTGCCGCTGCCTTGCGGGGTCATCCTCAGGCGGATCGACTGGCCGATCGCCCTCCCCATCCTTTTTTATCATCTGGTCGCCCTGCTCGCCTTCATCCCCTGGACCTTCAGCTGGACCGGCGTGATCGTTGCCGTGATCGCCGCGCGGCTGACGGGATTGCTTGGAATCAACATCTGCTATCACCGCCTGCTCACCCATCGCGGCTTCAAGTGCCCGAAATGGTTCGAGCACGTTCTCGCCGTCATCGCCGTCTGCTGCGTGCAGGACACGCCGGCGCGCTGGGTCGCCGTGCATCGCCGGCATCATCAGCACGCCGACGAACAGCCCGATCCGCACAGCCCGCTGGTGAATTTTCTCTGGGGCCATATCGGCTGGCTGGTGATCAAGAATCCCGAGCTGAATCGCCTCGGCATCTATGACCGCTACGCCAAGGACATCCTGCGCGATCCATTCTATGCCGCGATCGAACGCAACTGGCTTCAGGTCAAAATCATCCTTGCGCAGTGGATCGTATTTTTCGGTCTCGGCTTTGTTGCCGAACTGGCGATGGGTGGCTCGGCGATGCAGGCCCTGCAGTTCGGGTCGAGCATTTTGCTCTGGGGTGTGTTCGTCCGCACGGCGTTCGTCTGGCACCAGACATGGGCGGTGAATTCCGTGACCCACCTATGGGGCTACCGAAATTACCAGACCGACGAGGACAGCCGAAATAACGTGTTCATCGGCCTGCTCGCCCACGGCGAAGGCTGGCACAACAATCACCATGCCGATCCGCGCTCGGCGCGTCACGGTCACAAGTGGTGGGAGTTCGACACCACCTGGCTGACCATCCGGCTGTTCGAAAAGCTGGGCCTTGCCAGCGACGTTGTGGGACCGAGTCCCTATGTGATGGCCAAAGCCAACGGTCAAAGCCTGACCACACGCGGCGGCAACGCCACTCCCGACGAGTGAACGCAGCCGCGCGCGGCAACAATCCTACAGCTGCGGGACTTTCGCGGTCTTCACCACACCCGCCCACTTGGCGATTTCTGCATCGACGAACTTGGTGAAATCCGCACCGGTCAGCTTGCCGGGCTCGACGCCCTGCGTCGCGAATTTCTGACGCGTCTCAGGCGCGGCAAGGATCTCCTTCATCGCCGCGACCAGCTTGGCATAGGCCACATTGTTGTTGGCAGCCGGCATATAAAGGCCGAACCACGCGGTGGCCTCGAAACCCTTCACGCCGGACTCATCGAGCGTCGGCACGTCGGGTAGCGACGCTGCGCGTTCCTTGCTGGTTACGGCCAGCACGCGGATAGTTCCGCCTGCCGCTGCAGGCAGCACCGTCGGCAGCGTGTCGAACATGATCGGAATATGTCCGCCGATCAGATCGTTCATCGCGGGTGCCGCGCCCTTGTAGGGCACATGGACAATGTCGATGCCTGCCATCTGCTTGAACAGCTCGCCGGACAGGTGATTGGCGCCGCCGATGCCGGAGGAACCGAACGATAGCTTGCCGGGCTCTTTCTTTGCCATCGCGATCAAATCGGCGATCGTCTTGGCGGGGAAGTCCTTATTGACCACCAGCGCATTCGGCGCGCTTGCAACCACGGCGATCGGCGAGAAATCCTTCTGCGTGTCGTAAGGCAGCTTTGTGTAAAGGCTCGGATTGATGACGTGATGGGTCGCGGTCAGGAGCAGCACGCTGCCATCATTGGCCGACTTCGCCACCGTCTCGGAACCGATGGTGCCCGATGCGCCGGCGCGGTTCTCTACGATGGTGGTGACGCCAAGCTTCTCGCCGAGATACTGCGCGACAAAGCGCGCCAGAATATCGGTGGTGCCACCCGCCGGGAACGGCACGATGATCTTGATGCTGCTTGGCGGAAACTGGTCGTTGGCTCTGGCATCGCCAGCGATGCCGCCGAGCATGAACACGCACAGGATGACTGCAAAGACTGATTTCATATTTTCAACCTGACTTCAGTTGTATGGCGATACTCGCCAAAGGAATGCTTTTGAGTTTCAGGGCTGGCGCAGCAACTTGGCACGCTCAACCAGCGAACGTTCCGAGACATAGAATTCGCTTGCCCATTGCTGATACTCGGCCGGTGACTTGTCCCACTTCGTCTGCCCGAGAGTGACCAGCAGTTTCTTGTAGTCGTCGCTGTCGGCGGCGGCCTTGAACGCCTTGTACAATCTGTCAACAACAGCGGGCGGCATGCCCTTCGGCCCAACCAATCCGTAGGGCGCGGGATAGACAAGATCGTAACCAAGGCTCTTCGCGGTCGGCACGCCGGGCAGCGATGCGACCGGCTGCGGATCGAACGACAGCAGCACGCGCATCTTGCCCGACTCGACATAGGGAAGAATGGTGCCGATGGCATCGACCGTTGCCATGGTGTGACCGCCGAGAATTGCGGTGACGGCCTCGCTGCTGCCCTTGTATCCGACATGGGTGATCTTCACGTCGGCCATGCCGGCGAGCGCTTCGGCCAGAAGATGCATCGTGGTGCCTGCCCCCGCGGTGGCGACCGTCAGGCTCTCGGGATTTTTCTTGGCATAGGCCACCAGATCGGCAGTGGTCTTGAGCGGCGAGTCGGCATTGACTGCAAGCACGAATGTGTAGCCGCCGAGACCCGCGATCCAGGTGAAGTCCTTGATTGGATCCCAGTCGACTTTCTGCATGTAGGGGTATCGCAGCAATCCCGCCGTCGCAGCAGCGATGGTGTAACCGTCGGGCGCTTCCGTTTTCGCCATGGTCGACGGCGCCAGCGTCGCACCGGCGCCGGGCCGGTTTTCAACGATGATCGGCTGGCCCAACTCCTTGGCGGCAAGTTCACCGAGCTTGCGGAATGTCGTGTCAGTGGCACCACCCGGCGCGAAGCCGACCAGCAGCTTGATCGGACGGGTTGGATACTGATCCTGCGCGGCGCTGATCTGAGACATCGCACCGATCAATCCGACCGCAAGCAATCCGGTCCGCATGACATCTACACACTTGCGCATTCTTATCTCCCTCATATTCCGGATTTCCTCCGGTTTCTGTTTCATCTGCTTATTGCGAAGCGGCCGAGACGCTCCACGATTTCCGGGTGTTCAGAGCATCAACATCGAAACCCGCAAGCTGCTTGTAGCGGCGTTCGACGTCCTGCAATTCCGTTGCGGCATCACCATGAGCGCCGCTGCGCGCCAGCGCGCTGACCCGCGCCATCACGTCACCGGCCTGGCGGCGATTGGCGAGTTGCACATCGCTGGCAACCTGACGGCGTTGCGTCTCATAGCCGCGCAGCGCATCGTCGGCGGTCGCAGCGGTGGCGAGTTCATACGCCAGCACCCGCGCATCCAGAATGGCCTGCGATGCGCCGTTGGAGCCGAAGGGATACATCGCGTGCGCGGCATCGCCGAGCAACGCGCAGCGACCAAACACCCATCGCGGCAGCGGATCGATGTCGGCCATCGGGTATTCATAAGATTCCGATGACGACGCCACCAGATTATGCACGTCCAGCCAGTCGAAGCGGTAATCCTTGACGAATTCCGCAATGGCGTTGGTCGACACCCGAACGTTCCAGTTTCCAAGCTCGGTTTGCGCGCACGTATTGTCTTTCGGGCGCACCAGCAACCAGTTGAGCACGCCGTCCGCAATTGGATAGACCACAACCCGCTGGGTTTCGTCGCCGATGATCACCATCGAGCGCCCACTGAGAAACGGCGCGGATTTGGTAACGCCGCGATACATCACCCAGCCGTTCGAGGCGAGCGGAGTGACCGCGCCATACAGGCTGTCGCGTACCGGCGAGCGAATGCCGTCGGCGGCAATCGCCACATCGGCCGTATAGGACACCGGACGATCGGCAGCCTGATCGATCGCCGCAATCACCACTTTATTGTCATCGCCCGTGCTCACGCCGGTTACGCGCTGACCGATCCGGATCGACGACAGACCCAGACGATTGCGTACGGCATCGACCAGGATCCGCTGCAGCGTGCCGCGATGAATGGAGTATTGCGGCCAACGATAGCCCGCATCGAGCCCGCGCGGCTCGGCCCAGATCAACTGGCCTTTCGGATCGTAGTAGGCCAGTTCCTTGGTCGGCACGCCGGCCTTCTCGAGCGCATCTCCAAGCCCAAGCTCGGTCAATTCACGCACGGCGTGCGGCGGCAGGTTGATGCCGACGCCGACGTCGCGAATGTCACGCGCGGCTTCGAGCAGGAGAATGTCGGAGCGGCCGGCGGCGTGCAGCGACAACGCCGCCGTCAAACCGCCAACACCTGCTCCTATGACCGCGATCGACATCGCGCTTCAACTCCGGTCAGGCAGCCTGGGCTGCTGCGACGGGGAATTCCACCATGGCTTCGCCGACCGCGACCTTGTCACCGTCCTGGTTCTTCACCAGCACGTCGATCAGCACGAAGCGCGAATTCTTGGTGACTTGTTTGGCCTTGATGATTCCCACCGGCTGAATGGTGTCGCCCGGCTTCACCGGCTTGACCCAGCGCGTTTCGAGACGGCGATGAATGGCGCCTGCCGGATAAGCCCAGTCGGTCAGCATCCGGGTGATCAGCCCGAAGTTGTTCATGCCGTGCATGATGATGCCGCCGAAATTGGTCTTGCCGAAATCGCCCTTCATATAGTTGTCGTCGAGGTGCAGCGGGTTGTAGTCGAGCGATGCATCGCAGAACAGGCGAATGGATTCGCGCGAGACCGAGAACTGCGGTCCGTCGATGCCGTCACCGACCGAAAGGGCTTCAAATGTCGTCGTCATGTTTGAACTCCTCGCCTGCGCTTACATCGGCCGGATGGTCTGGCCGCGGCCGGAACAGATCACGTCGCCATGCTGATTGAAGAACACGTTGTCGTGGACGACGAACAGCCGGTCCCGCTTGATGAACTTGTCGAGTGCGCGGGCCTGCAGCGTGATGGTGTCGCCGGGCCGTGCCGGCTTGTTGTAGCTCCACGATTGTCCGGCGTTGACGGTGCCAGGTGATCGCATCCAGTCGTCGGCTTCCGTGCAGGAGAACATCAGCAGGATATGGATCGACGGCGGCGCGATGATCCCGCCCCAGGGCGTGGTCTTCGCATAGGCTTCGTCGAGATAAAGCGGATTGGTTTCACCGACCGCTTTGCAAAGGAGCGCGATGGCTTCCTTCGTCAGCAGGTAGGGAATCGTCTTGCGCGGCTCACCCGGAACGATCTCGTCCCAGACCTTTCGCAAATTCTCGTCCTTCCAGAAATCGGTCTCGAAAGCTTGTGCTTGCGCCATGGCAATCTCTCATCTACTGTTCATCAGGCGAACTTTATAGCCACCACACGAACACTATGGTCCGGCTTTCAACACCTGACAAGCCGGAAGGTGCGAGGAATTTGAATGTCCAAGGAAAGCGACGGCTTCGTTCGCGCCATTGCCCGCGGCTTTTCCGTGGTGGAGGCGCTGGGGCGTCCGCCCGGACGTCACACGCTTTCTGAAACTGCCGTCGCCGCAGGGCTTACACGCGCGACAGCGCGGCGCATGCTCGCAACATTGGTGGCGCTGAAATACTGCGAGGCCGACGGCCGCTATTTCAGCCTGCGTCCGCGCGCACTGGGCCTCGGATTGTCGTATCTCAACGCGCTGCCTTATTGGGGCTATGCGCAACGCGCGCTTGAAGACCTGCGCAACGAGATCGGCGAATCCTGTGCGCTGGCGGTGCTGGACGAGACCGAGATTGTTTATGCGCTGCGCTTACCCGCGCGGCGCATTCTTTCCGCCAATCTCGGCATCGGCAGCCGCCTGCCCGCGCATGTCATCTCATTGGGCCGCGTCTTGCTCGCCGCGCTGCCGCCGGAGCGCCGCGCGGACTATCTCGCCACCACCGAATTCAAGCAGATCACACCGCGCACGGTGATTTGCCCGATCAAACTCGGCGAAGAACTCGCCCGCGTCGAGCAACAAGGCTACGCCTGGATCGATGGCGAACTCGATCCTGCGATCTGCGGCATCGCCGTGCCAGTGCGCGATCAGGCCGGCCATGTCGTGGCTGCGGTCAGTATCAACACCATTTCCGGCACCATGACCGAAGCGGAGGCGAAGAAGAAATTCCTGGTGGCGCTGAAGCGCACCGCGCAGGATATCAGGACGCAGACCGCGGCCAGCAACTAAGCCAATGCGTTGCATGCCCGCGGCATTTGATTATAATGTATAATCAATTCACGGCAGCCTCGCTGCGACGCGGGGATGCTTCAGCCGGGACACGCTCATGCTCAATCCGGACGACCTGATCGCCATCGACATCCACACCCACGCCGAGGAGCCGTGCGGCACCCATGGCGACGACGGCTACGATGATTTTCAGGCGGCGATGTCGGAATACTTCAAGTCGCCGCACAAACATCCGCCCACCGTGCCGGAGACCGCGGCCTACTATCGCGCCAAGAAAATCGGCGCGGTGATCTTCCCGGTCGATGCCGAACGCGAAACCGGCTTCCGCCGTTACAACAATTACGAGATGGCGGAACTGGCGGCTGCGAATTCCGACGTGCTGATTCCGTTCGCGAGCATCGATCCCGCCAAGGGCAAACTGGGCGCGCGCGAGGCCCGCAAGCTGGTGGCCGATTACGGGATCAAGGGATTCAAGTTTCATCCGACCATGCAGGGTTTCTATCCCAACGACCGCATGGCCTATCCGCTCTACGAGGCGATTGCAGAATCCGGCTCGATCGCGCTGTTCCACACCGGACAGACCGGCGTCGGCTCCGGCATGCGCGGCGGCAATGGGATGCGGCTGAAATATTCCAACCCGATGTATATCGACGACGTCGCGGTCGATTTTCCGGACATGAAAATCATTCTCGCGCATCCGTCTTTTCCCTGGCAGGAGGAAGCGCTGTCGGTCGCGACCCACAAGCCGAATGTCTATATCGACCTCTCCGGCTGGTCGCCGAAGTATTTCCCGCCGATCCTGGTGCGCTACGTCAACACCATCCTGCAGGACAAGATGCTGTTCGGATCGGACTGGCCGGTGATCACGCCGGATCGCTGGATGGCGGATTTCGAGAAGCTCGACATTCGCGACGAGGTCCGGCCCAAAGTGCTGAAAGCCAATGCGCGCAAGCTGCTGGGCATTTAAGGCCCGAGCGTGCATAAGGCTGCGAACAGCAGCACTTCTGGAATCGGACAAGCATGACCGTTGAATCCGTCCGCGCGTTCTTCGCCAATAACGCGCCCGACATTGCCGTGATTGAATCCGACAGGAGTTCAGCCACGGTGGCGCTCGCCGCCGAAGCTTTCAGTGTCACACCGGCGGAAATCGCCAAGACGTTGTCGCTGCGCGTCGGCGACCGCGTGTTGCTGGTCGTGACCTGTGGCACCGCCCGGCTCGACAACAAGAAGGCGCGCGCGGTGTTCGGCGGCAAACCACGCATGCTCAATGCCGAGGAAGCGTTAGAGGCCACCGGCCATCCGGTCGGCGGAATCTGTCCGTTCGGATTGAAAACGACGCTGCCGGTCTATTGCGACGTCTCGCTGCGGGCATTCAACGAGGTTGTGCCCGCAGCCGGTTCGATCAATAGCGCCGTGCGCATTTCGCCTGCGCGCATGGTCGAACTGACCAACGCGGAATGGGTCGATGTCAGCGAACTCCCGGTCTAACCGCCGGAGTTACTGCACCTTGCCGATTTTCTTCACCGCTGCGATCAGCCGCGCGCTGTCCGCTTCAACAAACTTCGCAAACTCCGGCGCATCCATGTAGGCCACCGGGCTGCCCGCGGTCTCGAATGTCTTGACCACTTCCGGCGCGCGCACCGCCTCGCCCATCGCTTCGCGCAGCTTTGTCAGGATCGGCGCAGGTAACGCTTGCTGGGCAAACAATCCGGCCCAGATGTAGAATTCCACATCCTTGTAGCCGAGTTCCTGAAGCGTCGGCACATCGGGGAAACTTGCGACGCGTTTCGCGCCCCATCCGGCCAGCACGCGCATCTTGCCGTCATCGACCTGTGCCCGCAGCGTGCCCGGCGCGGAGGCCATCGCCTGCACCGTGCCAGTGAGCAGCCCGGTCAATGCAGGACCGGCGCCGCGAAACGGCACATGCAGCAGCTTTATCCCGGCGCTGGCTGCAAACATTTCCATCGCAATATGCAGCGTGCCGTAGGGACCGGACGACCCGTAAGGAATCATGCCGGGACGCGCCTTCGCATCTTCCACGAAATCCTTCACCGTTTTCCACGGTGCAGATGCCGGCACCGCCAGCATGGTCGGATCGGCCAGCACTCGCGCGATCGGCGCGAACTGCGACATCTCATACGCCACCGGACGATCGAACAGCCGGTCTGCTTCGGGAAGCACCGCCAGCGACGACAGCGTCATCAGCAGCATGTAACCGTCAGGCTCGGCACGCGCCGCCGCTGCATTGCCGACCGAACCGCCGCCGCCGCCCGCCCGGTTATCGACGATCACGGGCTTGCCGAGAATACGTTCCAGAGCCAGCGCCACCGGCCGGGCCGCGAGATCCGCCTGCCCGCCGGCGGGAAACGGCACAATCATGGTGACGTTGCGCGACGGCCAAGCCGCCTGCGCATTGGCGTTACCGGATAGCGTGTGCAGTGCAACCTGCGACAGCGGCAGAACCGCAGCCGCTTTCAAAACCTCGCGCCGATTCATGGTGTCTCTCCCCAAACGATTTTTCTTTTTTTGACGCGGAGAGTTTCGGAAGCTTCGCTGCGATTTGCAAGCGAATGCTAGTTTACGGAGGCTGACGCTGCTGCCGATCCGGAATTGGCGAGACTGTCCGCCAGATACGTCGCCAACTCGCTGACAACGCGCGCATTGGTCCGCCGCCCCTGCGAATAGACGAGTTCGACCGTCGGCAGTTCCGGCAAGCGCGAGCGATGACTAATGACGCGTAGTGGCGGTGCGACCAAAGCGCGCGCCAGAACCGTAACACCCATGCCTTCAAGGGCCGCTGATCTGAGGCATTCGAAGCTCGGGCTGACAAAACTTAGATGCCACGGCCGCTTCTGCTCCTGCAGCGCCGCAATCGCGTGACGACGATAAGCGCAGCCTTCGGGGAACACGATCAGCGGCACCGATTCCTGCGACGCCGGAGCAAAATTTGGCGCACTGACCCAGACAAGCTGCTCGCGCAGCGTGACCGTGCCGTGCTTTGCACCGGTGTCCTGCTTGAAGAAGGCGAGATCGAACTCACCGCGCGCGCTGCGCTTGAGCAGATTTTCCGACTGGTTCGCTTCCACCTCGAGGCCGACCATCGGATGCAAATTCTTGAAACCCGTCAGCCATGTCGTGAAGTCGCGCCCGAAGAAGTCGAGCGGCACGCCGAGGCGCACAAAGCCTGTCAGCACATCGTCCGACATCGAGGCATAGGCCTCGTCGTTCAGCTGCAGAATGCGACGCGCATATTGCAACAGCTTGCCGCCTTCCGATGTCAGTTCGATCACACGGCCCTTGCGCCGCTCCAGCAGGCTCTTGCCGACCTGATGCTCGAGCTTGCTGATCTGCTGGCTGACAGTGGATTGCGAACGGCCGACGTGATCGGCGGCCCGCGAGAAGCTCATGTTGTCGGCGACCAGCAGGAATGTACGCAGGCAATCCAGGTCGAAATTCATCTCGCTCCCCAGTATTAGAAAATACGATTTATGACATCGCTTTAATTCATTTTGTCACTTTACGGCACAGCCGTAAAGACACAGGAGCAGGCTCTCGCAAGCGTGAAGCCCGCCAACCCGCAACAAAGCGGGAGCAAGATTTCGGAGGAAGCGGGCCGAGCGATGCGAGACCCCTCGCATCCGGCGGCATCGCCTCGATCAGACTTTGACGAACGTTGGACCGCAACATGCGGCGAGCGCAGTGCGTTCGCGACCGCATACGCGTGTCTCAACGGATGCAAGACGAGGGCGAAACAACCGGGGAGATGGTGATGACACGCGACACAGGCACGCTTGAGGCAGCTCACGCCTCGATCAGGATGTTGATCGCCGAGAAGCTGAAATACCTCGTGCCGATGACGATCATTTTCATGGTCGGCTATATCGGCCTCACGATACTTGCAGGCTTTGCCAAGGGCCTCATGGGTATCAAGGTGGTCGGGGCCTTCAATCTTGGGTTTCTCCTGATCGCCGTGAACTATGTGCTCTCGTGGGTGCTCGCGATTGTCTATGTGCGCGTCGCTAACAACGTGTTCGACCCGCTGGCCGCCAAGGCAGCCGCCGAAATCACCAGCGCGGGAGCCTCGCGATGAGCACGACTCTTTCAATTTTCGTTGTCATTCTTCTCATCACGCTCGGCATCACCTATTGGGCCGCCAAGCGCACCAAGACCACAAGCGAGTTCTACGCCGCCGACAGCCAATTGACCGCTGCGGAAAACGGCTTCGCGCTGGCCGGCGACTGGTGCAGCGCTGCTGCATTTCTCGGCTTCACCGGCCTGACCGCGCTGTACGGCATGGACGGCGCGTTCTACGCACTCGGGCCACTGGTGGCATTCTGCACGGTGCTGTTCGTGATCGCGGAGCCGCTGCGCAACACCGGAAAATATACACTCGGCGACGTGATCCGCAGCCGCATGCATACCCGCACGTCGCTGCTGGCGACCATCGCCGGAACGGTCGTCGTCAACTTTGCCTATCTGATGCCGCAAATGGCGGGCGCGGGCGTTCTCGTGAAGCTGCTGACCGGCGTTCCCTATGATTGGGCGGTGATTTTCGTCGGCATCGCCATGATCGTGTATGTCGGCTTCGGCGGCATGCTGGCAACCACATGGGTGCAGATCGTCAAGGCCGTTCTGATGCTCGCGGCCGGCGCGATTATTCTGGTGATGATTCTGGCGCTGGTGAAAGGCAATCCCTTCACGCTGTTCGACAATGCCGAAGCCAAATACGGCGCGAACTATCTGCTTCCGGGAAACTACCTGAAGAATCCGTTCGATCAGATATCGCTGGGTCTCGGCTATGTGCTCGGCCTCGCCGGCTTGCCGCATGTCATGACACGGTTTTACACCGTGCCGGACGCCAAGACGGCGCGGCGCTCGGTGGTCTGGGTGATGTTTCTCGCTGGAGCATTCTTTGCCGGGACGACGTTGTTCGGCCTCGCAGCTTCCATCTATGTGGGACAGGATGCAATCAAGGCAGCCGGCGGCGGCGGTAACCTGACATTGCCGCTGCTCGCGCAGTATCTCGGCGGCGGCAAAGGCACCTTCGGCGGAGATCTGATGCTCGGTTTCGTTGCAGCCGTAGCTGTCGCGACCATTCTGGCCGTCGTCTCCGCGCTGACGCTCTCGACATCGGGCGCGATCGCACACGACTTCTATGCCAACTGGCTGATGAAGAATAAAGCGGATCCGAAGCGCGAAGTCTTGATTGCCCGCTGGGCTGCCATCGCCATCGGCCTGCTGGCGATTGCGCTCGGCATTCTGGCGCAGGGCGTCAACGTCGCAGTGCTGGTCATTCTGGCAATCTGCGTTGCCGCCAGCGCGAACTTTCCGGTGCTGATCCTGTCGCTGTTCTGGCGGCGCTTCAACACCGGTGGAGTGGTCGGCGGCATGACCGTTGGCCTCGTCTCGTCGGTCGTGCTGGCGATGATCGGACCTGCCATGCGCGGTGCCGACGCATTATGGCCATTGGTGAATCCCACCGTGGTGTCTCTACCGCTGGGTTTCCTTGGCGCATATCTTGGAACCATCCTGTCCGGACGTGACCTCGAAAACGAAAAGCGCTTTGACGATTTCTCGCTTCAGGTGCACACCGGCATCAGCAGAAAATAAGCCACAACGTGTGCCGCTGCCTCGCATGACAGCGGCACACGAAATTCCCGCAAGAGAACGGACGCGTTACAATGACAATCAAGGCTGTTGTATTCGATGCTTACGGCACGCTCTATGACGTGCAGTCGGTGACCGCGATTACCGATGCCGCCTACCCCGGCTACGGTGAACTCATCAGCCAGATTTGGCGGCTGAAGCAGCTCGAATACACCTGGTTGCGTTCGCTGATGAATCGCTATGAAGACTTCTCCGTCATCACGCGGGATTCGCTGACTTTCACACTCAAGGCGCTTGGCTTGACGTTCGATGCAACAGTGTTCGAGCGCATCATGGACAAGTATGTTCACCTCGATCCCTATCACGACGCCAAGCAAGCGCTGGCCGGACTAAAAGGACGCAAGCTCGCGATCCTGTCGAACGGCAGTACCGACATGCTCAATGCGCTGGTGCGCAACACCGGCCTCGATCAGATTCTCGACGCCACCATCAGCATCGACTCGAAGAAGATCTTCAAGCCGTCGCCCCGCGCTTACGACCTGATCGAGGAAAAGCTCGGTGTGACACCACAGGAGGTACTATTTGTTTCCTCCAATCCGTTCGATGCCTGTGGCGCGAAAGCCTTTGGCCTGAACGTGGCATGGATCGAACGTGTCACTCCGCAGGCGATGGCCGCTGAATTTACCAAAGCCGACCTCGTGCGGCCGTTGTCCATGTTCAAGGCGATCCGCATGCAGATGGACGAATTCGATTGTGAGCCGGACCATCGCATCTCCACGCTGATGGATCTGCCGAAGCTGGTCGCTTCCAGCTAACCCGCTCGAAAGTTGAGGCGCGCGGCCTAAATGCCGAGCGCGACGCCATCCTTGCGATGGTCGGTTGCGCCGAGCAGGACGCCGCGTTCGTGATCGATCCAGATTGCCTGGCAGCCGCCGAGCGCAAGCTCGCTCCAGCGAACGTCGTGTCCGCGCGCGGCGAGCTCGATGCCGATTTCTTTTCCGAAAGTCGGCTCCAGCGACAGCACGCCTTCAAACGCGAACGAGCGCGGCGCTTCGGAGGCCGCCTGAATGTCCATGCCGAGATCGAACACGTTGGACAGAAAATTTCCGTGGCCGGTCGCCTGATAGTGCCCGCCCATGACGCCGAACGGCATCATGCAACGGCCGTTCTTCATCACCATGCCGGGAATGATGGTGTGCATCGGGCGCTTGTTCGGCCCGAGCGCGTTGGGATGACCGGGCTGAAGCCGGAAGCCCCAGCCGCGGTTATGCAACAGCACGCCTGATTTCGGCGCATAGATACCGCTGCCGAACGGCTGGAACAGCGAATTGATGAACGACACGGCATTCAGATCGCGGTCCACCACGGTGACGTAAACCGTATCCTTGTGTTCGATGTCGTCCCAATCGACTGCCGCAGTGGCGCGCGTCATGTCGATCTTGCTGCGGATCGCGCCGATATAGCTGTCCGAGAGAAAGTGCGCCGCATCGACCTTGCCGTGGGCGGGATCGCAGAAGAACGCATCGCGCGCGCGATAGGCTGCCTTGCTGGCTTCCGCCAGCAAATGCACGCGGTCAACTTCCGAGAGCGCCTTGATGTCGTAACCGGCCAGCGTGCGCAGGATAATCAACGCCGCAAGCCCCTGCCCGTTCGGCGGACATTCAATGATGTCGTGACCGCCATAGCTCGCGGAAATAGGTGTCACGTCCTCCGGCGTATTCACAGCGAAGTCTTCTGTTGTGTGAACACCGCCAAGCGCCTTCAGCACGCCCGCGAGTTCTTCCGCCACCTCGCCCTCGTAGAAAGCCGCGCGGCCTTCGCGCGCGATGCGGCGTAGTGTTTTGCCGAGTGCAGGCTGACTGCGCCGGTCGCCAATCGCAGGTGCTATCCCGCCGGGCAGATAATGTTCTTTCGCCGCCGGGTTGTTCTCGAGCTTTGCGCGATTGCGCGACCAGTCGGCCGCGACGCGCGGCGTGATGCGGAAACCGTTCTCGGCGGCATCGATGGCCGGCTTGAAAATTTCCTCCAGCGATTTGCTGCCGTGCGTGGCGGCAAGCCTGCACCAGGCATCGATAGCGCCGGGAACGGTGACGCCTTCGATCGACGTCGGTGTCAGAGCCTTCGCGCTCTTGGCCATCGTCGCCGCGAGATCGGTCTTTGCGGGTGTGCGGCCCGATCCGTTCAGCGCCACCGGCGCACCCGCCTTCGGCGAATACAACACGAAGCAATCGCCGCCAACGCCGGTCATCTGCGGCTCGACCACGCCCTGCAATGCGACTGCTGCGATAGCGGCATCCATTGCGTTGCCGCCGGCTTTGAGAATCTCAAGTGCCGCGAGCGTCGCCTGCGGGTGCGAGGTTGCGGCCATGCCGCGTTCCCCCACTGCGATGGAGCGGGACGGCGAGATGAAATTGCGCATTCGGGGAAACCTTCAAGGATGGAAACTGCTTTTAGGCCGACTTGGCCTGCCGATCCACCCCTCGCGGGGAATGCGATGCATGCTTTATCTCTGGGCGCGCTTGGTGTGGCCGAGTTTGTCGGCGAGAAAGTCAGCGAGCACCTCCACGCGCGCCGGACGCGGGCCGCCCGGCGGCATCACCAGATGCACGGCGCCTTCAGGCTGCTTCCAGTCCTTGAGAATCACTTCCAGTTGTCCCGACGCAATGGCATCGCCGACAATGAAATCCGGCAGATCGGCGATACCGAGTCCGGCCAGCAGCGCTGGCATCGTCGCCTCGCCGTTGTTGACGCGCAATTGTCCTGATGGTCGCACCGTCGCCTGTTCGCCCGCGGCATTGACGTAGTGCCAGACCCCCGGCGTCGAGAGATACGCGTAGCCGAAGCATTTGTGCTCGGCGAGATGCATTGGATGCGTCGGCCGTCCGTGTTTCTTGAGATAGGCCGAGGTCGCCACCGTGTAGCGCCGCATGCCGCACAGCCTTCGCGCCACCAGCGATGAATCCGGCAGGCGCGCGATGCGGATGCCTGCATCGAAGCCCTCGCCGATCAGGTCGACCATGGCGTCGCTCAGATGCAGGTCGATGGACACCTCGGGATAGGCAGCTAGGAACTCCGGCAGCAACGGCGCGACGACCCTGACGCCGAACGTCATCGGCACCGCGAAGCGCACCAGCCCGCGCGGCACGGACGATTGCGCCAGCGCTTCGCTCTCGGCGGCCTCGCCATCCATCAGAAGCCGGGTCGCGCGCTCCGACAGTTTCTGCCCGGCATCGGTCAGCGCCAATTGCCGCGAGGTGCGATTGAACAGCCGCGCTCCAAGCCGCTCCTCGAGTCGGCTGACAGCCTTTGAGACGGTGGCTTTCGACAGCGCCAGTTCGGCCGCTGCTCCTGCAAATGACCGCATTTCCACGACTTTTGCGAAAATCGCGAGTGCCTCGAAGTCCGGAAGTTTGGACATGGCGACGCCTTTCAAAGGATAAATTTGGAAACAATGAATTTCAATAGTTTCTATTTATGCACCGTACGGGAATGCTTATCCATAGCCCATCGAAGAATTCAACAAGCGAACTTACGGAGAAATCCAATGACCAGCTCCCTCAAAGGCAAAGTCGCTCTCGTCACCGGCGGATCGCGCGGCATCGGTGCAGCAAGCGCCAAGGCGCTCGCCGATGAAGGCGCAAACGTCGCTATCAGCTACTCGGCGTCCGCCGACAAGGCCGAGGCCGTCGTCCGCGAACTGCAAGCCAAGGGCGTCAAAGCAAAGGCGTTCAAGGCCGACCAGGGCAAGACCGCCGAAGTCGATCAACTCGTCCGCGACGTCGCCAAGGAATTCGGCCACCTCGACATTCTCGTAAACAACGCGGCTGTCGCGGTGAACGGCGCAGTCGACGATCCGAATGGCGACGCCGCCGCATTCGAGCGCCAGAACGCGATCAATGTCGATGGTGTGGTGACCGCGATCCGCGCCGCATCGAAGTTGATGGGCGAAGGCGGGCGCATCGTCACCATCGGTTCGGGCATCGCCACCCGCGCCACGTTCCCCGGCATGGCCGACTACGCAGCCACCAAGGCAGCAATCGTCGGCTACTCCAAGGGCGCGGCACGCGACCTCGGTCCGCGCGGCATTACTGTGAATGTTTTGCAGCCCGGCTCGATCGACACCGACATGAACCCGAAGGACGGCGCATTCGCCGAAGCCCAGCGCACGCAGCACGCATTGCAGCGTTACGGCACGGCGGAAGAAATCGCAGCCGGCGTGGTGTTTCTCGCCAGCCCCGGTGCCTCGTTCGTCACCGGCACGGTGCTCAACGTCGATGGCGGCTTCGGCGCCTGATCCAGATTGACAACGTCGGGCGCATCGTGTGCCCGGCGATCCCCTAAGCACATTCAATGAAGGAATATCCCATGATCGAACTTCGCCCTTTCAACAAACTCGGCAGTGCGGACCACGGCTGGCTCAAGGCCAGGCATCACTTCTCGTTCGGCAGCTATCATAACCCTGCCAACATCAGCCATGGCAGCCTGCGCGTCTGGAACGATGACGAGATCGCGCCCAATACCGGTTTCCCTGCGCATCCCCATGCCAACATGGAAATCATCACCTTCGTTCGCGAAGGCGCGATCACCCATCAGGACTCGCTCGGCAACGAGGGACGCACTGAAGCCGGCGACGTGCAGGTGATGAGTGCGGGTTCAGGCATCCGCCACTCGGAATACAATCTTGAGCCGGTCACGACCAAGATCTTCCAGATCTGGATCGTGCCGACGCAGGAGGGCGGACAGCCGACCTGGGGCGCGAAGCCGTTTCCCAAGGCCGATCGTTCCGGCAAGTTCGTCACCATCGCCAGCGGCTTCAAGGCCGACAACGATGCGCTGCCGATCCGCGCCGATGCGCGTGTGCTGGCGACCACGCTGAAAGCCGGCGAGACCGCCGAATATGCGCTCGGCGAGAAACGCTACGGCTATCTCGTTCCTGCCAGCGGCAGCATCGAGGTCAACGGCGTGCGCGCCAACACCCGTGATGGCATCGCGGTCCAGAAGGAAGCGTCGGTGAAGATCACCGCGCTCGAAGACACAGAACTCGTGCTGGTGGATGCGGCGTAAGCCGCATCCCTCCACCACCGGACATCACTCAATTCCAAAACTGAAGGAGGCCGCCATGGCCAAGGTTCTTGTTCTCTATTATTCGGCCTACGGACACATCGAAGCGATGGCGAACGCCGTCGCGGAAGGCGCACGCGAAACCGGCGCGACTGTCGACATCAAGCGCGTGCCTGAACTGGTTCCGCCGGATGTCGCCAAGGCGTCGTACTACAAGGTCGATCAGGCGGCACCGATCGACAAGATCGAGGATCTTGCGAACTACGACGCGATCATCGTCGGCACCGGCACGCGCTTCGGCCGCATCACATCGCAGATGGCGAATTTCCTCGATCAGGCCGGTGGCCTGTGGGCGAAGGGCGCATTGCACGGCAAGGTCGGCGGTGCGTTTTCATCAAGCGCTACGCAGCATGGCGGCCAGGAGACCACGCTGTTCTCGATTATCACCAACCTGCTGCACTTCGGTATGGTTGTGGTCGGCCTGAACTATGGCTTCGCTGGCCAGATGGGCGTCAAGGAGGTCACCGGCGGCTCGCCTTACGGCGCGACCACCATCACCGACGGCGACGGCAGCCGCCAGCCGAGCCAGAACGAACTCGACGGCGCGCGCTATCAGGGCCGAACCATCGCGGAAACAGCGAAGAAGCTGCACGGCTAAACGACATACGGCGGCGCTGGCGACAGGGCCGCCTTTTTTGTTCGCACGCCCGCAACCGGCTTGCGACCAATGGCGGTCGTGTAAATGCCACGAGAGACATCTAAGGTCTCGCCGCCGGATGAGTTGAGTCATTTGCAAGCGAAGGGACATTCCAATGCCGACAATTAAAGTAAAAGACGGCACCGAGATTTTTTACAAGGATTGGGGCACCGGTCAGCCGATTGTATTCAGTCACGGGTGGCCACTGTCGGCGGACGACTGGGACACGCAGATGCTCTTTTTCCTTAGCAAGGGCTTCCGCGTCATCGCCCATGACCGCCGCGGTCACGGCCGCTCCAGCCAGACCGGCGACGGTCACGACATGGATCATTACGCCGACGACCTCGCCGCACTGACCGCGCATCTGGACTTGAAGAACGCGGTGCATGTGGGTCATTCGACCGGCGGCGGAGAGGTCGCGCACTACATCGCCCGTCACGGCGAAAGCCGGGTGGCTAAGGGCGTTCTCATCAGCGCGGTACCGCCGATCATGGTGAAGACCGCCAGCAATCCCGGCGGGCTCCCAAAAGAGGTGTTCGACGGATTGCAGGCGCAGCTTGCCGCCAACCGCGCGCAGTTCTACCGCGATCTCCCATCGGGGCCATTCTACGGATTCAATCGTCCGGGCGCGAAGCCGTCGGAAGGCATCATCCAGAACTGGTGGCGTCAGGGCATGATGGGCGGCGCCAAGGCGCACTATGATGGCATTGTCGCGTTCTCGCAGACCGATTTCACCGAGGACCTGAAGAAGATCACGGTGCCGGTGCTGGTGATGCACGGCGACGACGACCAGATCGTGCCGTACGCCGATTCCGGGCCGCTGTCCGCCAAGCTGTTGAAAAACGGTACGCTGAAAACCTACAAGGGTTTTCCGCACGGCATGCCCACCACCGAAGCCGAAACGATCAACAACGATCTGCTCGCCTTCATCAAAAGCTGACAGGCCGTAACACGCCAGGCGAAAGGCCCGCTCGATGAGCGGGCCTTTTTGTTTTGAAACGTGACGGAACCCCAGCCAAATCCGTTTGTTGTCGGTCCATCACACCTCGGAGAACATGACGATGGACAAGGATCGGATCACAGGCGCTGCCAAAGATGCCGCTGGCAAAGTCGAAGGCGCTTTCGGACGCGCAACCGGCGACGCGTCAACTGAAGCCTCGGGGCGCGCGCGCGAAGCCGCTGGAACCGTGCAGAATCTTTACGGTCAGGCGAAAGACGCCGCGCGCGACATTGGAGATGCGGCAGGCGACTACGCCAAGGATGCGCTCGATACGGGCAGCGATATTTATCGCGGCGGCAACAAGGCAGTTGCATCTGCCGTTCGCGAACAGCCGCTCGGCGCATTGCTTGTCGCCGGCGCAGTCGGCTTTGCACTTGCATTGATGCTGAACCGTCAGCCGCGCCGCCGGAACTTTCGGGACTACTACCGGTAAGCTTTCGGCCTGATCGCGAAAGTTACTTGCCCAAAAGTTACTTGCCCAAGTGCCTGCGCACGGCGGCAACGGATGGCCCGACTTCATCGATCGCCGCAGCGAGATCCTGCGGCGAGACATTGAATCGATTGGCCCAATATCCCGTGGCGGCGTCATCCGTCGTGTCGATCACAGGTGCGGGACGCGCACCGGTGTTCGACGACAGCACGGAAGCGACTGTCACAAGGCGGAGCATGCTTTAAGGTATCACGAGACTGCCCGCCCCGCACGCTGCCGCGGCCCTCATCGTTAATGAAGATGAAATTTCGCCTCTGGCCGCGCCATGAGGCGGATATTTGCTGCTTCTGGTTGCTATAATCGACCTCCACCCACTTAATCTTTCGAGGCATGACATTGGCCCAACCGTTCGTCGTCTCCATCCCCCACAAGCTGGGCAAGGAAGAAGCGGCCCGCCGCCTGAAGGCCGGCCTCGGCAGCGTTCGCTCGGAATACGGAAAGATTCTTCAGATCGACGAAGAAATCTGGAGCGGCGACCGCCTCGCGTTCCAGTTGACCGCATTGAAGCAACGGGTCAGCGGCGCGATCCAGGTCGCGGACGATCACGTCAAACTCGAAGTGATGCTGCCCTGGCTGCTTGCGGGTCTTGCGCATGGCGTGCAGGCGACGATCCGGTCACGTGCCACGCGCATGCTCGAGAAAAAGACAACGGACGTCTGACAATAAAAGGCCCGGCATCGCCGCCGGACCTCGTTTCATTTGAAATCGCAAGAGTCAGCAGAAACTAGCCGCTGTTGGCTTTCAGCTTCAGCCACGTGGTGTGGACATTCTCCTTGACCTGCCCCCACTCGCTGGCCGCAACATCCCAGTTCACGATCTGGCGTGACGTCCCGGCGGACGTGCCGCTCGCCACCGTCGATGTCGCCATCGAGTCGTGAATGTAGACCACGCCAATGGTTAGCAGGCAGCCAAGTACCATTCCCATAAATGTTCGCATGTGATCGTCCTCCGACACATGCAACGCGGTCGGACCTTGAGAGTTCCGCACGAAACGATCCGAGGGTCCCGGTATTCCCGACAGAAGCGCTATGGAATCCAGCACCCGTCACCAGCAGAAAGAACAGAACCGATCGCTCTGCGGATTCAGGAAACGATAGACCAGCGAGACCCGGTAGGCCTCGTTCACGATCTCATGCTTGGCGGCGGCCATGGCAAAGCCGTTGGTCGTAATGTTCCCAATCGTTCCGCCAAAACCCGCTCCCCCAATCGGAGCGTGACTCCATGAGTAGGTGTCGCGCAGATATTCGCCACGGATGGACAGATCATCCGTCGCCTTGAATTCGAACCCACCGCCGATAGTGTTTCCGATCAGGTTCTCGGGCGCGAAGTTCCGCGTGACTGTCGCAGCTCCGACCAGCGGCGCGCTCGGGGAGGATATGACCACACCACCAGAGCTCGCTCCAAGACTGCCTGAAACCACGCCGTAGGATTTTCCGATGCTGAAGAAACCGGACAACTGAGGGGTGATAACGAAACCAGCCATCAGACGAAGATGATTTTGGGTCTCAACAGATAGATTTCCCGCCATCGCGAAGCCGACGCAATCGGTAGCAGTCGCGAAGACATAGCATGTCATGTTGCCGCCGGACGCGCTTCCGAATTGCCCGGGACTTTTCCCGCTCACGAGGCTGGATAGCGAGTTGTATTCGAAGTCACCTTCGACACCGAGCCAGAACCTGTGCAGTTGCGCACGATAGCCAACGAGAAGGTGATCGCCGGTGCGATCCATCTTCCGCGCAAACCCCTCGCGCCGGGACACGTCGAGGCCCGGTGTTGTAATGTCATCGATTGTCAGCGTCATGCCGCTTTCCTGGCTGACCCTGTAATTGTTCTGGGTAATGCCGCCGCCGGCATAGAAGCCGGCCCAGGTGTTGGCGTAAAGCGCGGGATCGGTTGAAAACGACCGCCAGTTGATAGCAGCGCTCGTGGACGGTGAAACATCGGGATCGAAGCGATAGATCAGCGACGCACGAATGGTTTCGTTGCTGACCTTCACTTTCTCGCTCGGTGACGTCATCGTCACGACGTTGCCGTTGACGTTGGCCTGGACAACGGCGCCGCTTGTCACGACATCGTTGTAGGTATCCTTCAGATATTCGAGTCTGGCGATGAGGTTCTCGCTGGCTTTCACCTGAATGCCGCCGCCGATGGACCTGCCGACCAGGGACTTGTCCGGCGCCAGCGAATTTCCCGATACGAGCGCAGGCTGGCTCGGGCTGCTCGCTATGACGAACCCGACATGAGAGCCGACAGTGTCGGTTCGACCGAATGCGACGCCGCCACTGACAAACGCCATAAAGCTAGGCGTGATGGCAAGACCGGCGACTCCGCGCACATGTCCCCTTGTCTCGACCGAGCCGAATGCGGTCGGCCTTCCGCAGATAAAGTTGCCGGTGGTTCCGACGCCGCACGAGCCGGGCTCGGCTCCGAAGGGAATTGATGTCGGAACGCGGTCGCCGAAGGAGTAATCTCCTTCCGCGCCGAGCAGAAGACGCTCATATTGAAAGAGGTAACCACCGAGGACGTGGCCACGATTGAGATATTCCGTGGTTCGCAAGGAGACCGGTTCGTTCGATGACTGGCCGGGTCCGCCCGGTATGAGAGCCTGATAGGCCGTACCCTGATCGAGCGATTTCTTTTCGCGCCCGTAACCTGCGCCGACGTAAAAGCCGCCCCACGACAAAGAATTTGCGGCAACGGGAGCAACATAGGGCACGGGCTGCGCGGCCATTGCCTCTCGCGCTGACGCATTCTGAATCTGCTGTGCGGACGACGAAGGAGCAGTGGTTTGAGCTGCTGCAGGCACCGCCGAAAAGACAAGCACCGCGACCGTCGAAAAAACGGCAGTTTTAGACATGAAATCCCCCAATTCCCGGTGGGGAACCTAGAGGGCGCTATTTCGCGTTACAATCGCCGGCATCTCGGGAGGCCGATTCAGATCGGCCATGTATCTCGAGCGCCACGAGATTGCGCGGAATGAGAGGGGAAAATGGTGGGCGCGACAGGGATCGAACCTGTGACCCCCTCGATGTCAACGAGGTGCTCTCCCGCTGAGCTACGCGCCCTTAAAGACCACTGGTGCCGGGATGCGTCCCTATATCGGCTCGGACTGCCGCAGGCAAGGACATGAAACCGGGTTTTCGGGGCAAAATCGCCCCCGAATCGGCAACCGGCTCAGGCGGCCAGCATCTTGTTCACTTCGCTGACCAATTCGCGCAGGTGCACGGGCTTGGACAGAACCTTGGCGTTTTTCGGCGCCTCGGAGTCGGAGTTCAGTGCCACGGCAGCGAAGCCGGTGATGAACATGATCTTGATATCGGGGTCGAGTTCGGAGGCACGGCGCGCCAGCTCGATCCCGTCCATTTCCGGCATCACGATGTCGGTTAGAAGCATTTCAAAAGGTTCTTCTCGCAGCCTCTGATAGGCTGACAGCCCGTTGTCGTAGGACGAGACCTGAAAGCCGGCATTCTCCAGCGCTTTCACCAGAAAGCGGCGCATGTCGTTGTCGTCTTCGGCAAGGAGAATTTTGTGCTGCATGACCTAGTGCCCCGTAGTGATCCTTCGATTCCGGATCACTGCTCTTCAAATCCCGTGAATGGAGAATATCCCCTGCCTTCTATTTGCCCGATGGGTAGTAAATTTCGGGTGAAGGCGAACTTCCTCTTGGCAGATCGGTTAGCTTTGCGGACAATGACATTACTCAAAACACCTGCTTTTCCGGCGAAAATGTGTTGTCCGGGCAGGCATTTCAGCAGCGGCGAGAATAACGCCGCGGGTGAGAATGGCGAGGAAAAGAGGTGGCAATGACCCAGTTCGAGGACGAGTTGTCGCCTCCGTTCGAAATCATCGAGCCGCCGGTCTGGCGCGCGCCGATCATCTTCAACTCCCCGCATTCGGGATCGGTCTATCCGCGCGAGTTTCTGGCGGCATCCCGCATCGATCAGGCGGCGCTGGCGCGATCGGAAGACTCGTTCATGGACGAGATCATCGCCGACCTCACCGGCCGGGGATTTCCCATCGTCCGGGTGAATTTTCCGCGCTCTTACGTGGACGTCAATCGCGAGCCTTATGAGCTCGATCCGCGCATGTTCGCCGGCAGGCTGCCGAGTTTCGCCAACACCCGCTCAATGCGGGTCGCGGGTGGCCTCGGCACCATTCCCCGCGTCGTCGGCGACGGCCAGGAAATCTATTACGAACGCCTCGATGTCGAGGACGCGCTGAACCGGATCGAGGCGCTGTATAAGCCTTATCACCGCGCGTTGCGCCGTCTCATCAACAAGGCGCATCAGGCGTTCGGCGCGGTGATTCTGGTCGATTGCCACTCGATGCCATCAGTCGGCGTGTCGCGCGACGAACCCAGGCGCCCCGACATCGTGATCGGCGACCGCTATGGCACAAGCTGTGCCGGCCTGCTGCCCGATGCTGTCGAGGAGACGCTCAAGGCGCTGGGATATTCGGTCGGCCGCAACAAGCCCTATGCGGGCGGCTTCATCACCGAGCACTACGGCAACCCGGCAAGCGGGCTGCATACCATTCAGCTCGAACTCAACCGCGCGATCTACATGGACGAGCGGCGGCGCGAACGCGGTCCGCAATTCCGCAAAGTGGCTGATGATTTCATTGTGCTCGCCGAGGCACTAGCCGCGATTCCGCTCGACAGTCTCGGGCCATTTCAAGCAGCGGCAGAATAGAAATTTTTGTTTCACGGTTTTGCCAGCGACCGATTGAAAAGGCCTTCCACCGAACACCCAAGAAAAAAGGGCCACTCGCGAAAGCAAGTGGCCCAAGTCTAGGGAGGAAACGCCCAAGGAGGGCAGCAATAACGCGAGGCGTTATCGCACCGCAACAATATGCAACCGCAGCGCACTCAGAGCAAGTATTTTTAAAGGATTTGTCATGCTTTAAGCGCATAACAGACTTGCGGTTCATCCGGCGATGAAAACATAAATAATGGCGTAATTACAAGGTCTTATATAAAAATCTACTGCTCTTAGAGTGTCATAAAAGCCGGAAATTGCGCCCATAAACTGAATCTTGAGTTCTATTCTTTGGCCAAGAGGCTTTCATTTGCACCTTCGCTTTAGAATCGTGAAGTAAGGAATGAACACCCGCATTAGTATAGCGCAATCAAAATTCTGACGGTCGCCTTGCGTTCCAGACTCTCATTAGGGCCGTGATCGATTGGCATCTACACTCCTCACCACGCTTTGTCGCTCATAAGGAATCCTCGTGACGGTTATCGACTTCACCGCTTTCATCGGACGACTGGCGACCGCCTCGGGCGACACCATCCTTCCTTTTTTTCGCACCTCGCTGAGCGTCGAGAACAAGAACACCGGACGCGATCTCGATCCGGTCACGGAAGCTGACCGCGCCGCCGAGGCCGTGATGCGCCGGATGATCAAGGACAGCTTTCCGCTGCACGGTATCGTCGGCGAGGAATTCGGATCCGAGCGCGCCGATGCGGAGTATGTCTGGGTATTGGACCCGATCGACGGCACCAAGTCCTTCATTGCGGGCCTGCCGATATGGGGAACGCTGATCGCGTTAATGCACAACGGCGCGCCGGTATTCGGCATGATGCATCAGCCCTATATCGGCGAACGCTTCAGCGGCGACGGCGGATCCGCGCGCTACGATGGACCCTCCGGAAAGCGAAAATTATCCGTGCGTCGCTGCGCTTCGCTGGCGGAGGCGACGCTGTTCACCACCAGTCCCCGATTGATGAAGGCGCCGGACCGCGCGCAGTTCGAACGCGTCGAAGCCGGCGTGCGGCTGTCGCGTTATGGCGGCGATTGCTACGCTTACTGCATGCTCGCTGCGGGCCATCTCGATCTCATCATCGAGACCGAACTGAAATCCTACGACGTTGCAGCCCTGATCCCCATCGTCGCCGGCGCAGGCGGCATCATCACCACATGGGACGGCAAGCCCGCGCAGTCCGGCGGACGCATCGTCGCGGCAGGTGACAAGCGGTTGCACGATGAAGCGCTGAAACTGCTGAATACATAAAATCCGACTCGCTGAATTAGATTCCGTTCCCGTTCGTCCCCGCGAAAGCGGGGATACAGTTTATGAGATGCTGGATTCCCGCTTTCGCGGGAATGAGCGGAGAGAGGATTTCAAATCCGGCAGACGAACTCCGGAAGTTTCCGCCTCGCCTGTCACACCTTCGCAAACATCTTCAGATGATCCGCCAGTTGCTGTACCGGCCGTGGTAACGACTGCCGGCCGCGCATGCAGATCGCCAGCCTGCGGCTGGTCCACGGATCGCTCATTCTCACGGTCTTGATCCGTGTTGAGCGGCTGTAGCGCCGTGCGGCAGCCTCGGGAATGATTGCCACGCCGACACCGGCCTCGACCATCTGGCAAATCGCATCGAAGCTCCGAAGCCGTGCCCGAATTCGAAGGCGGACTCCAAGCTGCGCGGCATGGGTCGCGATGTGGGTCTGCAACGCGCTGGCTTCCGTCAGTCCGACAAAATCGCGCGCCGCGACGTCGTGGAAATTTGTCTGCCGGCGCTGCACGATCTCGTCACCGACTGGCGCGATCAGCACCAGGCGATCGTCGCAAAACGGAAACCGATCGAGCCCCTCCGGCAGCATCGCCTCGACGGCCAGACCGATATCGGCGGCACCGGATGCTAGCGCAGCGGCTATTTCCGCACTCTCGCGCTCCTCGACGTCGACGCTGATGGCGGGATATTTCGCGAGAAACGACGCCAGCGCCTTCGGCAGATGCTCGCTCGCGCCGGAGGTGTTGGCGAGCATATGAATGCGCGCTTTCAGGCCCCGCGCATAAGCGCTGAGTTCGCCCTGCATCGCAGCCACCTGATGCAGCACGATGCGCGCGTGATCGAGCAGGGTTTCGCCCGCAGCCGTCAGCCTGACCCCGCGCCGTTGCCGCTCAAGCAGCGGCACTCCCAACGCGGCTTCCATGCCCTTGATGCGCGCGCTGGCCGACGCCAGCGCCAGCCCCGATC
>Ga0315336_1001490_pt1 | contig 44963 bp, 38 predicted proteins | sample ASW5metaG_FD_204512 | JGI IMG/M metagenome (GOLD analysis project Ga0315336, IMG submission 204512) | Ammonia-oxidizing marine archaeal communities from Monterey Bay, California, United States - ASW #5 | ecosystem: Environmental > Aquatic > Marine > Intertidal zone | place: USA: California... | reverse complement strand
GCCTGAATACGTATCAACTTGTCTGCCCGATTCATCCCGTCAGGAAGCAGATTCTGTGTATGGCGGACGAGTTCGGTATAGATAACAGGTAGAAAAGATGAATAATAACGACGGCTATTTTCGATGACGATGATCGCCTGGACACCCATCTCGCCGGTGTCTCGAGAAACGTTCATCCGATCCTCAACATACTTTACGATGGCCAGTAGAATCCGAACATCGCCTTGCCACACGAAGACCTTATTGACCGTTGACACTGCAGAAGCGTGAGCAAAACTGTCCAGGTCTCTCGTGTCGTAAGCCAAGCCGATCACCGGCGTCTTCAGGCCTGCTTTTACAATTTCTTCTGCGAGTTCCTCAGCGCTCATATCGCCGACATGTGGCGATGTGATAACTAGGTTGTATCGACTTTCGTCACGGGCCAGAGCTAGAGCCTCGGCACCAGTGGAAACACGTTGTAAACGCGGGGTGTGATGTAAATCGAGGTCGAGGAACTCGGTGAGCATTACCTCGCTAAGACGACCGTCTTCAGCGAGAATAAACGAATCGTAAAGCGTCGAAACGAGAATAATATTATTGACGCGATAGAGTCCGACTTCCTGAAAGCTACGCAGCCGGTTCCCTGAACCGAACGACAGATTGTCCGGCCGTTCATCGGACATAGTAAGAACCGCCTCACGCAATGCCCTGAACAACCAACTTCCACCACTGGCCGTCCAGAGTACGCGCTAAAATATATGTCGACTTCGGTTCACGCCTATACCAGGCCCTGGTCCAGCATAGCGTCGGCGACCTTCACGAAGCCGGCAGTATTAGCACCCATAACGTAATTACCTGGATCGCCAAAATGTTCCGCGGTTTGATGGCAGGCTTTGTGAACCGCTTTCATAATTTTCTGCAAGCGTGCATCGACTTCTTCGCGGGTCCAACTCGTCCGAAGACTGTTTTGAGACATTTCAAGTCCTGAGGTCGCCACGCCACCCGCATTGGCCGCCTTTCCTGGCCCATACAGGATTCTAGCGTCAAGGAACTGTTTTACACCTTCAAGCGTAACCGGCATATTGGCACCTTCAGATACAACAGCGACTCCATTGTGCAGTAGGTTGCCAACATCTGTACCGTTGATTTCATTCTGCGTTGCACATGGGAACGCACAATCGGCTTGGTGATTCCAAAGGGGGTTATGATCAAGCGAAGCATCGACAGGGGTGAAAACGGCATTGGAATAATTCTCAGCATATTCCCCAATCCGACCACGTCTAACGTTCTTCAACTCTTTCACGAACTTCAATTTTTCCTGGTCAATACCCGATTCGTCATAGATGTAACCACTTGAATCGGACAACGTCACAGGTTTCGCACCAAGCTCCAGCAGTTTTTCGACAGTGTACTGCGCGACGTTACCACTCCCCGAGACCAAGCACACTTTGCCATTAAGTGTTTCACTGCGTGTCGCCAACATCTCCGCAGCGAAGTAAACAGTGCCATAGCCCGTTGCCTCTGGACGGATTAGCGAGCCTCCCCAGTTCAACCCTTTACCCGTTAGGACACCCGTGAACTCGTTTCGCAAACGCTTATACTGACCAAACAAAAACCCAATCTCACGACCACCCACACCAATATCACCGGCCGGAACATCCGTGTTAGCACCAATGTGGCGATATAACTCGGTCATAAAGCTTTGGCAAAACCTCATAACCTCAGAGTCACTTTTTCCCTTTGGATCGAAGTCTGAACCACCCTTACCACCTCCCATGGGAAGCGTGGTCAGAGAATTCTTAAAGATCTGTTCGAATGCGAGAAACTTGAGAATGCCAAGATTTACCGACGGGTGAAAGCGTAGCCCACCCTTATAGGGACCTATCGCGCTATTCATCTCGACGCGAAAACCGCGATTAACGTGGACCTCATTCCGATCGTCTTGCCAGGGAACTCGAAACATTACAACCCGTTCCGGTTCAAGGATCCGTTCTAGAATCTTGGCACTACGGTAATCGGTTCGCGATGCCAGCACAGGACCGAGCGATTCGACCACTTCACCAACAGCCTGATGGAATTCAACCTCAGCTGGATTCTTGGCTACAACCTCAGACATCACGTCAGCGATGTAGCCTGACATTCCTGAATCCGCTCCCACGTCCCTCGTCACCATGAATCGTCCTCCTCCTACATATAACCCTGATCAACGCCAAACTTAATATAAGCACCCCTCACTGGAGCGACAACCCGTCAATATATCACGGACTTCTGGGTGATTAGGATGCGTAGGCTGAGAGTCTGGGCTAGAAAATAATAACTTCAAATCCTGCCCCTCCCCGATACCCAAAGAAGCACGCCGCTTAGAAACTGGAATCAGCCAGTTACCCTCATGGCGAGGAGTTGTTGATCTGTTTCGTCTCCAACGGTCGCCGTCAGCTCGATCAGATACTCGCCTGGCGCCAAACTTGAGAGCGGTAGGTCGAGCACGTAAGTTGAGGCAGCCACCGCTGAGGGCTGAACTGGTAAATCCGCCATTGACTGACCACCGCGATTAAGAAGTTTAGCGGCAACATTCGGCTCGGACGAACCCTGACTGTAGGCCTCAACACGGACCAACAGACGGTCGGTTCGCCTAAACTCGCGACCAGCTTCGGGTATAGGGTCAGGGTCGGCTCGCAACTGACGCATCTCGAAAGCGTTCTGCGCGCGAAACACCATCACTGACCCGAGCGATAGGTCAGCTGCCGTAAAATCCGGCACGACAAGGGTCATGACGTTATCGTCAATCACCTGCTCGCTCACACCGAGAACTGATAAATCGAGACGTAAAGGCCCAGGTTCAGCCTCAAAAACCAATTGTTCAGGCTCAGCCATCCCACCGTCCGTAAGAACCGAGGGACTACTGGGAACCTCACCCTGAAAGAAGACCGTCCCGCCATCTCCACTAGCGGATAACCCGACCTGCACAGGCTCATCTCGTCGCTGTCCAGGAACCCGAGGTGCTGGCCGCCAGACAAACCTCACCTGCGTAAGCCCATTGTCACCCCTGGTCATACCAATCCACGTCTGCACGAACCGCTGATTCCGCCGGGCGGTCAACAATGCAAGTGCTGTGTCAACTTCCGACGGTGGCTCAGGCGAAGAGTCAGAATCCTCGAGCCGGCTCAAATCCTCTGGGGATAGTGCCCAAAACCCAGGTCGCGCGCGCACCTCGACGTCACGCCTAGGCACTCGCACCTCAATCCTATGAAACTCACCGTCAGCTGGCATCTCCCTTGAGTTGTAACCGAGAAGATAATAGGTGCTTGCATCCCTAACCGCGCGCTGAAGACCTTCAGTGGGGTCGTTTCGATTCACGATCGCATAGCCGTCTGTCGTATCAGAGATCGATCGCAAGGTGCCAATCATCGCGCCCATCATCTCCCGGTCCGTGGTAAACCCGACCCCTTCATCCATACCAAACTCGAATGATGCAAGGCCCCGAGGATCCAGCGAGTAGATCGAGGTATTCGCTCGGTTTGCAGTATCAAACAGACGCTGCAAATCAGTCTGCAATGTAAGGTCCGCAGTCATCTGCATCGCCTGCTCCCGAGGATTACCACTCCTTACAAAAGGGTTCCGCATTCGGGGATCGGTAAACTGCGTTGCATTGACGCCTCGTAACTGCGGAGGGAGAATATTAGTGAAACCTTCGCTTACCAAGATCACCGACTTCCGGCCCTCGCGCAGACCTCCGAGGCGAGTAATCAGTGCTCGGAGACCCGTCAATGACACTTCGTTCCTGATCTGCTCGATCATCGAGGGAGACGCGTGCATATAACTGGCCTCGAACCGGTTTTGCGGTTCGTAGTCGTACTTGCGCCCAAGAAAATCTTCAATCGTTGCCACCACAGCTTCGTGATCACGGGTCATCTGCACGGCGTCCAATGGCGTGAGGGGATACATGACGCCGATCATGTCAGTCGGCGCAAGTGTGCGGATAAACTTGATTATCGGCTCGCGGATTCGAAGGCTTGCGCCCTGACGCACATGGTAGTCATCAAGATAGATGGCAAACAGACGCACGTCAGACCGTGCCGCTTCACGTTCCTCGTCGAACCTACTACGAATCGGACGAACAGGTTCATCCGAAATGGTGGCAGGTGTAATCCGAATAAGCTGAAAAGTCTCGACGGTCTGTTGTAAATCATCCTCGTAGACTTCGAAGTCTTCGGCTGTGAGGTCAACGACGGGATCATCGTTCTTATCGGTAACGATGACGTCGACCCTAACAAAGTTAATTCCGGCACGAAACACCGGCTGCTGAGGTGCGTCCTGCTCAGCCTGTTCCTGCTGTGACGCCGCTTGACCAGGACCACCCAGACAGACCGTAAGCACTAGCACGACTGTCAGCAACAACCACCGTCTCATCGATCACCACCTTCGCGATCGTCCGCGCTCAGCCAGAGCACCAGCATGCTCCTGAGAACTATGACGACATGATAGCATCTTCGGACTGGCCGGCTGACGCGTGATGCGTAACGGCTCTCGGGTTTCCAACGGAGCGAGTCGGACTCCTGCCCATGACACCAAACACTCCACCGGCGCTCACCACGCTTACAGAAGACGAGCTACTTCTTCGCGAAAGCGTTCGTGCCTTCGCTGACACCGAAATACGGCCACAAGTGCACGAGATGGATGACCGTCAGACTATTCCGAGGACTTTGCTTGACGCTCTGTTCGCCTTGGGTGTCATGGGCGTAGAGATTCCTGACGAATTCGGTGGCGGTAACGCGAGCTTTTTTCACTCCGTTCTTGCTGTTGAAGCACTCTCGCGAGTCGATCCGTCGATTGGGGTCCTAGTCGACGTGCAGAACACACTCGTTATCAACGCTGTGCTTCGGTGGGGCGATGACGCGCTCAAATCAAAGTATCTTCCAAGGCTCGCATCGGACACGATTGGAGCTTATGCGCTCTCTGAGGCTTCTTCCGGAAGTGATGCGTTCGCCCTAAAAACCCGTGCCGTCCGGCATAACAAGGACTTCGAACTCACCGGTCGGAAGCTCTGGATCACCAATGCCGCCGAAGCCGAGCTCTTCATCGTATTTGCCAACGTGAATCCCAGCGCCGGTTACCGTGGCATTACGGCATTCATCGTAGAACGTCGAACACCCGGGCTCACCGTTGGTAAGAGAGAGGATAAACTCGGGATTAGAGCAAGCAGCACCTGTGAATTGATTCTTGACGGTTGTTCCGTGCCTGCCGATCAGGTGCTCGGCGAAGTTGGCAAGGGCTATAAGGTCGCCATCGAAACACTGAACGAGGGCCGTATTGGGATTGGTGCGCAAATGATCGGCTTATCCGACGGTGCGCTTGGACATGTGATCGCCTACACGAAGGAACGAAAACAATTTGGACAACCTATAGCGGACTTCCAGGGCGTCCAGTTCCAACTGGCTAGAGCTGCAACCGATCTTGAAGTGGCGCGCCTTGCTGTCTATAACGCAGCCCGACTACGCGATGCCGGCAAATCCTTTCGGACAGAAGCCGCAATGTGTAAGCTATTTTCATCGGAGGTCGCGGAACGAGTCACGTCTCTCGCCGTGCAACTCTACGGCGGTTACGGCTACGTGAGGGACTACCCGGTCGAAAAACTTTACCGCGACGCCAAAATCGGCCAGATCTACGAAGGAACATCAAATTTACAGTTACAGACAATTGCGAAGCAAATTCTTGAAAAATAATATTGCGATTTATTCCCTCAGCCTTCTTTGACGGAGTCAGGTGCCGGCATGTGTTGCCCTAAACACAAACAATGTGGGGATAAGCTAGTTAAGATTCACTGGTAAGTTTTGCGAAGACTGGCGTTAGTCTTTTAAGTGTTTCCTCAAGCGCCTCGGGCAGAACACGCGATTCCCCCACCGAGGTCATAAAATTCGTATCACCTTCCCACCGTGGCACAACGTGCAAGTGAATGTGGTCAACAATCCCTGCGCCCCCGGCCCGCCCCATGTTAATCCCAACATTCATACCTTGAGGCTGGTATGCCTCAGCGAGTGCCAACTCGGAGAGACGAGTCAATTCCATGAGTTCCGCGCGTTCTTCAAGCGACGTATCGGCTAGACTCGCAACGTGCCGTGACGGCACGATCATCAAATGGCCGTTGTTGTAGGGGTATAGATTGAGAGTGACGTAACAGGTGTTACCGCGGAACACAACGAGCGACGACTCATCCCCATTGGTGAGGGCCTCACAGAACACACAGCCTTGAGGACGCTCGGCGGCCGACACGTAAGTTAATCTCCAGGGAGACCAAAGCCGATCCATGGAAAAACAAGACAATGTCAACGCCGCAGGGACCGGCGTCGTGGTTAATATTGGGACGACGTTGTACCCACCTCAGATACCGACGGCGTACTCTGTGGAACGGAATCTACGGACTGGTTGATAAGCTCCTTAAGGTCCTTACCGGGCTTAAAGTAAGGCACTTTCTTCGGCGGCACATCGACTTTATCGCCGGTCTTGGGATTACGCCCCTTCCGTGGTTCGCGTTGGCGGAGCCTGAAACTACCGAACCCACGTAACTCAATTTTCTCACCGCGATGCAACGCGGTGATGATGCTCTGGAAAACTGTGTCGACGATAACTTCGGAATGCTTTTTCGTGAGATCAGACGCCTGAGAGACCTCTTCGACAAGCTCCGCCTTGGTCATATTGCCCCCTACTCACCGTACGGTAGCCGCACGTCGCTCGCGGTGGCGATTGACATTCTCACTGGCTCCGTTTCATGTGATCACCAAGAGTCGCCTCCGGTGAACCACTAGAAGTACTGTAGTCTTGCCAATCGTGCTCTTCACCGGACTTCAGCGCGCGAATACTTAAACCAATTTTCCGATCGGTTGGACTCAGCTTAATGATTCTCATCGAATAGGATTGATCTACCTGAAGCTCAACCTTATCCTCGCCGTGGGTATCATCGAATTCCGACACATGAATGAGTCCTTCGATACCATCGGCGAGCTTTACGAATGCGCCAAAGTTCGTCATTCGAACTATCTCGCCATCGACGACCTCACCGGCCTTATGATTCGCAAAAAACTCGTCCCAGGCATCAGTGGATAATTGCTTAAGGCCTAGCGATAAACGCTGGTTCTCAGCATCTACATTCAGCACCACGACCTCAACTTCTTCGCCTTTCTTCAACGCCTCGGATGGATGCGTTAAATGCTTATCCCAGGACATGTCAGAGATATGGATGAGTCCATCAATGCCCTCCTCGACCTCAACGAACGCTCCAAACTCGGTGAGGTTGCGAACCGCGCCAGTAATTCTCGCACCCACTGGATATTTCTCAACGAGCTCAAGCCAGGGATTTGCACCTGCCTGCTTTAACCCTAACGAAATTCGACGCGCTTGCGAATCGACGCCGAGCACCATCGTTTCCACAGAGTCACCAACGCTAAGTACCTTCGATGGATGCTTTATGCGCTTGCTCCAGGATATCTCAGAGACGTGAATCAATCCCTCAATTCCAGGTTCCAGTTCCACAAACGCGCCATAGTCAGTGAGGCTAACGACTTTACCACTGACACGGTTACCTGCCGGATACTGGTCGACCACAGATGTCCAGGGATCTGGAGCCAATTGCTTGTAACCCAAAGACACCCGCTCAGTCTCCAGGTCAAACTTAAGCACGATCACATCAGCTTCGTCGCCAACCTTGAACAACTCTGACGGATGCGACACACGGCCCCACGACATGTCTGTGATGTGGAGAAGGCCGTCGAGGCCCCCTAGATCGATAAACGCCCCGTAATCTGTAATATTTTTGACAACGCCGTGCAGTACCTTGCCCTCGGAAAGCTGGGCCAGCGTTTCGGTCTTCTTTTCCGCGTTCTCTTCTTCAAGAAGCGCTTTCCGTGACAGCACGATGTTACCGCGCTTCTTATTAACCTTGATCACACGCATACGAAGCTCTTGACCTCGCAAAGAATCAAGGTTCCTTACCGGACGCACGTCAATCTGCGAGCCTGGCAGAAAAGCACGAACGCCGATATCCACAGCAAGACCACCCTTGATCCGCTCGATGACGCGACCGATTACAACCTTGCGCTCGGCATAGGCCGTTTCGACCTCGTCCCAGATTTTCATCTTCTCGGCATTTTCACGCGAGAGGACTATATGGCCATTACGGTCTTCGGTGCGTTCGAGCAGTACATCGACCAAGTCACCAGCCTGGACCGTCACCTCACCATTTTCGTTACGGAATTCGTCGATAGAGATCATCCCTTCAGACTTGTAGCCAACATCGACGACAACCTCGGACTCAGACACTTTGAGAACAGTGCCTTTGACAACTTCACCTTCAGCAATATTCCGAAAACTGCTATCGTAAAGTTCAACTAAACGAGCATATTCCTGAGGGTCCATCGCCGGTTCATCTGTCTGAAAGGTATTCCCAACGGAGTCCAGGGCCGCCTTATTGTCACCTCCTGACTCGGGTTCTATCTTGACTGTCTCATCTGCACTCGCCATCTATATTCCGATCCTCCTAATATGAAAATATCCCGGTGGCCACCTTACACATTACGTAACATCACACGCTCAGCGAGGGTCACCAACTTCGGCATAAGATACAGACTGTACGATACTTAGCGCTATTCAGTCAAGCAACCGGCGCGTCCAAAACAAAGGTAAGTAGAAGAAAATTCAGAGCACAACTCACCGAAAAAACGGTCACCAATTCCGGCGAGCTAGCGTTCATCCTTGGACATAGAGGCGTCTAGTTTAAAACGGACCAGTGACAAAACTCGCTTCACTACATCATCAATTGGTATACCCGTGGTGTCGATAAGTTCTGCATCCAATGCGAGTTTCAGCGGTGAAACTTCACGTGTTCGATCAGAGGCATCTCGTGCTTCAAGTGCACTCGCTACGCCGACTAGGTCAGTATTCCGACTACTGGTGTGTGCACGATCGGCTGCTCGACGACGGGCTCTTTCTGAAGGCGTAGCATCTAGATAAATCTTAACCGCGGCTTCAGGAAAGACGACAGTTCCAATATCTCGTCCTTCCATCACAAGCTGCCCAGCCTCTCCAATGGCGCGCTGCCGTCCAACAAGCACCTGCCGAACAGCCGGAATTCGAGCCACTAATGCCGCTGCGACGTCGGTTTCCGGTGTTCGGATCAGCTCAGTCACGTCATGCCCGTTGACGACCATACGGTCACCATCTAGGTCAAACTCGGCCGATCGAGCCACGGTTTCAACGGCTGATTCATCAGCTAAATCAATACCATTGTGGTTTGCCAGCCAAGCAACCGCTCGGTACATCGCACCAGTATCGACATGTCGGTAGCCAAGTTCGTGTGCGAGCGCGCGCGCCACCGTTCCCTTTCCAGCACCCGATGGCCCGTCAATCGCAATAATAGTTTCGTTTTTCGGCACTGGCGCCTATCACGAGAGATGTTTTGTTTCGTTCACCGATGCGCGTTGCAACGCATTGATTTCTCGATGAGTAAGTTCTCGGTACTGACCAACCTTAAGCCGTCGATCACGCAACGGACCAATCTGGACCCGCCGTAGCCGGACAACCGGATGACCGATAGCCTCACACATCTTACGCACCTGACGGTGGCGGCCTTCGTGAACCGAGATCGCAACTAACGCTTCACCGCCTCTAGCGGTCCGCCATCGTCGTATTACTCGAACTACAGCCGGCACCGAAAACCGACCGTCAATCCGTACACCACGGCGTAGTCTCGCTAACTTAGCGACCGTCGGCACACCCCGTACGCGAATTTCATAAACTCGCTCAACGCCATACCGAGGATGCATCAACCGAGCGGCGAGTTCACCGTCGTTCGTCAGTAGAAGTAACCCTTCCGACTCATAGTCAAGCCGGCCGACCGGATAGACATAAACACGCACTCGTGGAATCAGATCTAACACTGTGCGGCGCCCCTCCGGGTCCGAGCGGGTGGTGACGTAACCCCTCGGTTTATGCAATAGGAAATAGCGTCGCCGGACCGCCGTCGAAACTCGCCGTCCGTCCACACGGATTTCGTCGACCTCGGAATCGGCTCTTGTCCCCAGGGTCGTTACAACCTTCCCATTGACACTCACACGTCCGGCCTCTATGAGTCGTTCCGCAGCTCTCCGGGAAGAGATGCCAGCGCTCGACAGTAATTTCTGAAGACGGGTCGCTTGAGGCATCGGAGCCGGTCAGTACACCTGCTCCTCTTCGACACTACCGGCCTCAGACTCAACCGAGCTCGTGTCGTTTGGCAGCGCTATGCCCTGTTCAGGGTCGGTCGGCGCAGAAAGTTCGTGCGGTAAGTCAAGACCAAGAGCCTCAGCCATATCCTCGACCTTTGGCAAATCGTCGAGACCGCTAAGGCCAAAGCGATTGAGAAATTCTTGAGTTGTCGCATACAAGAACGGTCGACCGATCACCCGTTTACGTCCAACGACCTTCACCAAGCGCCGATCGACCAACGTGCCAATCACTCCGGCCGTGTTCACGCCACGAATCTCTGATATCTCTGGTGCTGTCACCGGCTGCTTATAAGCAATGACTGCGAGTGTTTCGAGCGCTTGCACTGAGAGACGCTGCGTACTACGCTCGTGAAATAGGCGTCGGATCCATTCGTGAAACTCAGGTCGTGTTACGATCTGGAACCCTCCGGCCACCTCGACAAGGTGCAGGCCTCCGGACTGCTCGTACAGTTCACGAACCGCTTCCAACGCTGCTTCCACATCTTCTTGTGGTTCACTATCGAGCAGTTTGTAGAGTGTCTTCCGCGTCAGTGGCTCTGGCGATGCAAAGACCAGTGCCTCCACAAGGGCCTTTAGATCGTCAGCCAAACTCTTCCCCTTCGCTGCGTCATGTCGTCGGATCGTCCGTAGGTGATGAGGCGTCTAAGGATTGCGAACGTTTGTACACACGAATTGGTCCAAATGCGCTGCTCTGAAACACCCTGACGAGCTTTAGTCTAATCATCTCAAGTAGTGCGAGAAACGTCGTAATTAACCCCAACCGAGACGTCGCATCACCGAACAGTTCTTCAAACCCGCAGGCTTCTGCCTCCGACAGAATCACCATCAATTGTTCTATGCGGGTCTCAATCGAGATGTGCTCAACTGGCAGCGACAGCGCTGGGCGGTCCTTCGCACGATGGACCACGGACTGAAACGCTGTCAGTAAACTAAATAGGTCAACCTCAAGTTCTGGTTCGTATGAGTCTCCGGCAATGTCGGCGACCCGCTCGTCGGGCCTGCCCCACTGCGCACCACGCACCGTCTGACGCTCGTGAAGCATTCCAGCAGCGGCCTTAAATTTTTCATGTTCAAGCAGTCGACGCATGAGGGCTTCGCGTGGATCCTCTTCGGGCTCGTTTTCCCCTGGGTCTGGCCGGGGCAACAACATCTTCGACTTAATATGAATTAGTGTCGCAGCCATCAGAAGAAACTCGCCCGCAGTGTCGAGATCTAGTTCCCGCAGAATCGCCAGATAGTCAAGATATTGGTCTGTAATAGGTACAATAGGAATATCTTGAATATTGAGTTCGTTCTTCCGAATCAAAAAAAGCAGGAGATCAAGCGGCCCCTCAAAGTTGTCGAGCTTAACGGGGTAGGCTTCGACGATCGATTCGAAATCGGTCGGATATCCCATAGCCTCAGCCACAATACTTCGACATTTCACTAATACTTCAGTCTTACCGCCTCACGAACCTTCGCTATCGTCAACTTCGCCTCTTCGCGAGCCCGACTCGACCCATCCAATAGGATCTCACGAATCCGCTCCGGTTTGGCGGTCAGTTCTAATCGTCGCTCTCGGATCGGATCAAGTGCGGCGTTCAAGGCCCGTGCCAACGTTTCCTTAACCTCAACATCCCCAACTTTGCCTGCACGGTAACGGGCCTTAAGGTCCTCCACCTCCGCTGTGTCACGGTTAAAAGCATCGTGGTACATGAAGACGGGGTTGCCTTCAACTGTGCCCGGGATATCAGCACGTACCCTTTTGGGATCTGTATACATCCGTTTCACTTTCTTACGCACCGTCTCTGCATCATCAGAAAGATCAATCGCGTTGTTGTAACTCTTACTCATCTTTCTGTTATCGAGTCCGGGTAGCCGTGGAAAATACGTTAGCAACGGCTGTGGCTCAACGAAAACCTCATCATAAAAACTGTGAAAGCGGCGCACGACCTCTCGTGTCAACTCTAGGTGCGGCACTTGGTCTTCGCCAACCGGCACATAGTGTGCCTGATACATGACAATGTCGGCACCCTGCAACAGTGGATATCCAAGGAACCCGAGCGTGGAAAGATCTTTCTCGGCAAGTTGAGCGATCTGCTCCTTGTAACTCGGCACGCGCTCTAGCCATGGCGTGGGCACGATCATCGATAGCAACAGGTACAGTTCAGCATGCTCTGGCACTAGGGACTGAACGAAGAGCGTGCTGCGTTCGGGGTCAAGGCCGACAGCGATCCAGTCCGTTACATTATCGACTGCGTAGTCAGTCAATCCTTCTGTATTGCTGTACTCACTGGTAAGCGCATGCCAGTCAGCCACAAAGTAGAAGCAGTCGTACTTAGACTGCAACTCAACCCAGTTGCCAAGCGCTCCGGCTAAGTGACCGAGGTGCATCTTACCTGTCGGGCGCATGCCCGATAAAACACGTTTTTTCAGAGTTGCAGAAGCCATAAAAGAAGTGTGTTGTATGTCGGGCCGATGAGGTCCCACAAGGTGCCGGTCAACAGCAATGCGTAAAGAATCAAAAATCCATAAGGACGTAACAGCCGGTCGAACGATTCGGCAAGGGCTGACGGCAACAGCCCACCCAAAACATTACCACCGTCAAGAGGTGGCACTGGAACCATATTAAAAACCGCTAACAACAGGTTCAACTGAACCGCCTGGAGCGCGACCAAGTAGAAGATGGAATTAGCGCTTCCAATAACAGTCAACGCCAATGAGGCCAGCACAGCCATTAAGATATTACTCGCTGGGCCAGCTCCTGCTACCAACACGAAATCTCGTCGTCCTCGGCGGAGTCTGTCAGTATTCACGGGAACCGGTTTCGCCCAACCGATAATCGGAGCACCAGTCAAAATCGCAACCAGAGGTAGCACGACCGTACCAACCAGATCAATATGAACCAGCGGGTTGAGCGAAATTCTGCCCAAGATGCGTGACGTTGGATCTCCAAGCTGATCGGCAGTCCACGCGTGCGCTGACTCATGCACGGTCAACGAAAACAACAGGACAAGAAAGCCGGTGAGGAGGTTAATGTTATTAAAATCGACCAACGCCCAAGGATAAAGCTTGGGAGCCAACAGAGCAACCAATCACTGATTGCCGGCGCTATCGCGACGTAGCAAAATAGGCTAAAACAGAATCAGCGGTGTGCGCACCAACAGCGGCGGTCAATTCTTCGCGTGTGGCCCGCCGAACCCCTGTTAAGCTCCCGAATCGATTCAATAGCCTACGGCGACGATGTGGTCCAACCCCAGGCACCTCATCGAGCTCCGACCTAAGAATCCGCTTACTGCGTGTCTTTCGATGAAAAGTCACCGCAAAGCGGTGCGCCTCGTCTCGGATCCGCTGAAGCATATGGAGGGCGGCGCTCGATGAGGGTAGAGCGATTGGGTCAGGCCGGTCACGCATCACAACTAGCTCTTCTCGCTTGGCGATACCGATTGCCACAAGATTACCAAGGCCAAGTTCCTGAAACGCCCCATAGGCAGCGGAGAGCTGTCCCTTCCCACCGTCAACGATTACAAGGTCAGGAAACGGCCCACCCTCTTCGAGCAAGCGCCGATAACGCCGAAGGATAACTTCGTGCATCGCTGCGAAATCATCAGGATTCCCAGTGCCACCGTTCTGACGAACAAGATATTTCCGGTACTCACGGCGCACCATCCTTCCATCCTCACTAACAGCCATCGCCCCGACAGTCTCACTGCCCTGAATTGTCGAAATGTCAAAACATTCGATGCGACGGGGTGCTGTTGCGAGACCAAGTGCTTCCCTGAGCTCTTCAACTGCTGCACGATGGACGGCCGCATCACTACTGAACCGCGATTCGTAAGCTAACGTGGCGTTTCGAGCGGCGAGTTCTAATAGCCTACGCTTGTCGCCCTGTTTCGGCACCACCAAGCGCACCCGGCGGCCACCCTGCGACGAAAGCCATCCCTCAAGGGCAACGGGCTCATCCAGGACCATCGGCACATGGACTTCAGGCGGCGGTGGGCGTTCCTCGTAGAACTGCTGCACACCAGCCTGAAGAACAGCAGCGTCACCGTCTGCATCTAGCGACGTAGTCTCAGTAACTAACTCGATGCGTTCAATCACACGACCACGCCGCATCTGAAATACCTGAATGACGGCCCCCTCAGGCCCCACATGAGCACCGAAAACATCACGATCCCCAAGTTTAGTGGTCGACATCTTCTGTTGGCGGTCACGAAGAGTCTCGATCGTTCGGATAGCGTCTCGCCATTGCGCCGCTTCTTCAAATCTCTCCGCTTCAGCGGCATCGTGCATCCGCACCTTGAGCTGCTGGTTCAACTCAGCGTTACGCCCGCCCAAAAAGAACTTGGTGTCTTCCACAGCCTGCGCATAGCGTTCAGGAGAACAAAGTTCAGACACACAGGGCGCGATGCACCGTTTGATGTCGTACTCGAGGCAAGGTCGCCCCCGCCGGCCAGTAATAACTTCGTTGCACGACCTGATCCCAAAAAGACGATGCGTAAGTGACATAGTCTTACGAGCTAACCGAGTCGGCAAGAAAGGACCCGCGTAAAATGCACCGTCGCGCTCGACACGACGGGCCACAAGCACTCGCGGACATGATTCATTCGTTGTCAGCTGGAGATAGCTGTAATTCTTGTCGTCTCGTAATAACACGTTGTACTTGGGCGATCGCTGCTTAATTAGATGATTTTCGAGCGCCAAGGCCTCAACAACAGAATCAGTAATAATGACCTCGAGCCCTGCGATTTCTTCGAGCAAGGCATCTAACCTCGGGCTTGCGCCGTACGCTGTCGTATAGCTACGGACTCGATCGCGAAGTGTACGCGCCTTACCAATGTAAATTGTGTCACCAGCACGATTGCTATACAGATAGACTCCCGGGTGCTTCGGTAAACGATTGATCTGGTGCTTGAGATTCCCGATAGGCATGGGCTAAACTGCCGTCACGGCTGGAGCCGTCTCGTTCGGCTGACGCTTACGTTGCCAATGAAGCAAATTACAGACCAGCGCATTGTAGTCACGCGATCCCACGATTCTACCCTCGATTCTTCCGGGTTTTGATGACATTTACTGGCGCGATCGGCACACTCTGCATGTTTCCGCTAAGCGCACTTATCTCGGTAAGTGTCGCGCTTCGTGTGCACCCGAACGTACTCACTTTCGTGGGTGTTCTAATCAATATTCTTGCAGCTTTGGCACTAGCACTTGGTCGGTTCACGTTGGCCGGTGTAATCATGATCGTAGCGAATATTTTTGACTTTATCGACGGTAAGGTTGCCGAACAGTTGGAGTTAGGATCAGCATTCGGCGGCTTTTGGGATTCAGTGATGGACCGATTTTCTGACATCTCACTTTTTATTGGCCTCATCTATCTTTACGCGCAACTCGGCCGAACTGACTACGTTATGATCACCGCTCTCACGATGATGTTCTCGGTACTCACAAGCTATACACGCGCTCGTGCTGAATCGCTCATCGTAAAGTGCAAGGTCGGTTTCATGGAGCGCCCAGAGCGCATCGTGTTGTTTATGATTGGCGCGTTTACCAATCGGATGGCGGCGGTCCTCTGGGTGATCGGCGTGCTCTCGATCCTCACCGTCGCCGACCGAATAATCTACACGTGGCGAGAATTGAACCACGACCAGGGTGGAACTCTGACATGAAAATGAGTCGTGCGCTCACCTGGCCGTTGGTCATCCTGTGGAACGCTCTGTTCTGGACCTACGACCGCGCCACTTGGCAGTACGACCTTATGGTCATCGCCATCCTCGCATTCGTCTGGCTCACGCCACCAACATGGTTGGGTGACCCGACCGCGAGTGGTGGAGGCCTCGTTGGCTGGGTGCTAACCCTGATCAACTAGTGCAATCCAAGGAACCGACCCACTGGGTCCTAGACATCATCACGCTCATCGTGACCACCCAGGTCGAGGCTCCTACCACTAAAGTTTAGGTCGTGCGAGGCAATCTTGTCGTGAAGCAAACGCCGGGCTTCACTGTAGTGCTCTTGCGGCACAATTAGCGACCGCGCTAGACTGCGGGTTCGATCAACCACCACTAGAGTGACTTGATCGCCTTCACGCCAAGTTAACCCACCGATTTTTGAATAATGCACGAATCCACTGTCTATCCAGATCCCATCTTGGTAGAACCCGCGTGCAATCCTGAGACTAAGCGGAATCGCGAAGGCATAGTAAAGAAACATCATTCCTTCGCCGAATACCTGCAGTGGGGACCGTCCTTGAACGACAAGTTTGAAAACAACAAGGAGGCCGAGTACAACACCGATCAACATGAGAAGACCATAGAACGGTGGACGTGAACCTTTCCAGGTCAGGAGGGCCGTCGGCCGCAACCGCCTGGCTCTGATAAACGACCAAGCAACCCGGACATTAGCGACAAGAAACCCTGCCCCCAAGAACAGAAGCAACGTCGAAAGCAGCTCAGGAAGAGACATCGAGCCAGTCCAGGAATTGGTATCTAACGCCTAAACTCGTGATTGATAGTCGCCTGTTTCCGTGTTCACTCGGATGGTATCGCCTATGTTGATAAAAGCTGGCACCTGAACAACCAACCCCGTCTCAAGCTTAGCCGGCTTAATCTGTGCACTAGCCGTCGCTCCCTTAATGGAGGGCGGGGTATCCTCCACTTTCAACTCCACAGTCTGCGGCAAATCGACGCCCACTGGTTCTTCACCATAGAACTGTACTCGGATTAGACCGTTTGGAATTAAGTAGCGAGTTGTATTTCCGAGGACATCACCAGACAAGTGCGTTTGCTCAAAGGTCTCCGTATCCATGAAGTGATAACTGCCACCGTCCTCGTAAAGATATTGCATCTCGCGATCATCGAGTACAGCACGCTCAACAGTGTCCTCAGAGCGAAACTTGTGATCCGCTGAGGCTCCGGAACGAATGTTCAACATTCTGGCCTGAACGAACCCTCGTCCTTTTCCTGGAGTTAAATGGGTAAGCTCAAGAAGACGTAGCAGGTCATTCCCCAACTTAATCAGCATCCCCTTTCGGAGCCGCGTAGCTTGAATTGAACTCACCGAACCGCCCCCTACGGTGTACCGAGCACCCATTGAAACAGAGCATCTGATCGTAGCATAGGCCGTTAAGGCCTCTTACATGGGCCTAGCGGCCAGATTGTCGTATGCTGGAAGGGAGAGAATCCCGGTATCTTGTGGGTGGCACCACCCCACACCGTCGAGGAGCATTTATGAAACACACTCTGCTTGCTTGCCTACTCTTTGTGTCTGGCGTTGTCGCAGGCCTAGTGCTCACCGGTCAGCTTCAGGTCACCGAAGAATCCTCGGCTCGTCCAGCGCCCGAAGTAGTGCAAACTAGAGCTACAGCAGTCCCTACCGTGACCTTGCCAGATTTCAGCGACGTCGCAGCAGCCCGGGTACCTAGTGTAATCAACATTTCGTCACAAACCGTTGAGCGGCAGTCGACGTCTCCATTTTTCAACGACCCCTTCTTTAACTATTTTTTTGGTAACGAGCCAAACCTGTTCGGTCAGCAGCAACGCACGAGCCTCGGTTCGGGGGTCATCGTATCAACGGATGGTTATATCCTCACAAACAACCATGTAGTGGGAAGTGCCGATGCCGAAGTCACAGTGACTCTGCCTGATAATCGGGAATTACCAGCAACCGTCGTCGGCGTGGACCAGTGGACCGACATCGCCCTACTGAAAATTGAAGCCGACGGGCTGCCAGTTCCACCCTGGGGTGACTCGTCTACGATCCGCGTAGCAGAATGGGTGCTCGCCATCGGTAATCCATTTCAACTAGACCAGACCGTTACCCTTGGAATCATCAGCGCCGTCCGGCGCGCAAATCTAGGCATCACGACTTACGAAGACTTCATTCAGACAGATGCCGCCATCAATGAAGGGAACTCTGGTGGCGCCTTGATCAACGGACGCGGTGAACTCATCGGGATTAATACAGCAATCTTCACACAAAGCGGAGGCGACCAAGGGGTGGGCTTCGCGGTGCCGAGTAACTTAGCCCGGCGGGTCATGGACGATCTCGTTACGTACGGTGAGGTACAAAGGGGTTCTATCGGCTACATTGAGCTTGCACCACTGACTAATCGGCAAGCCGAACAACTCGGCATGCCTGATGACCGCGGCGCACTGGTCTCGCGCATGCGGCGTGACACTCCCGCTTACGATGCCGGCATCCGACCCGGTGACGTTATAGTCGCTTTCAATGACGAACCGGTAGACGATGCATCTCACCTACTGCGGTTGCTTGCGGACGCACCAATCGGTGAAACCGTCGTGCTAACGGGTTCTCGGGAAGGAAGGGAAGTCATTTTCGATGTAGAAATCGGTCGGGCGAGAAGCCGCCGCTAGGTTGCGTAAGCGTTCGAACGACCACTGCCCAGCACATCGCGAAGATGCTGGCCAGTGTAAGAATCTTTGACCTGGGCGACCTGCTCCGGTGTACCTGCAGCCACAAGTCGTCCGCCCTCGTGTCCACCTTCGGGCCCTAGGTCAATAACCCAGTCAGCCGTTTTAACAACGTCAAGGTTGTGTTCAATGACTAATAGTGTATGCCCAGCATCCAATAGCTTCTTGAAGGCCCCGAGTAATTTGGCAATGTCGTCAAAGTGCAGCCCAGTCGTAGGCTCGTCCAGTATGTAGAGCGTCCGATCGCCACCCTGCCCTGTAAGATGCGAGGCGATTTTAATTCGTTGGGCCTCACCTCCCGACAAGGTCGTCGCCGGTTGCCCGAGACGAAGATAACTTAGACCAATTTCGTCTAAGACACGGAGTCGGCGCAGTACCTTCGGAGAATTATTAAAAAAAGATAAAGCCTCGTGCACTGTCATATCCAGCACTTGATCGACTCGACGCCCACGATAAGTCACATCAAGCACCTCCGGCTTGAATCGCGCACCTTCGCATTCGTCGCAAGGAACAAAGACATCGGCCAGAAATTGCATCTCAACACGGATGACCCCTTCCCCCTCGCACACATCACAACGCCCGCCAGGCACATTAAAAGAAAAATGACTGGCGGTCAGACCCCTCACCTTCGCCTCCTTTGTTGATGCGAACAACTGCCTGATCGGATCGAATGCCTTGAGGTAGGTCACCGGATTGGACCGTGGGGATCGGCCAATCGGCGCTTGATCCACAAGCGAAACATTACTGATCAGCTCTATGCCCTCAACTCGTTCATGCGCCCCCACCTTCTTGTCCCACCCACCCTTTGCCTGCTTCACCGCCGCGTAAAGAACATCGTGGACAAGGGTCGATTTACCCGAACCACTGACGCCGGTTACACATGTCAGTGCGTTCAGCGGAATGTTGATATCGCGCAACTGTAGGTTGTGTTCGGTCGCGCCGATAACTCGGATTTGCTGTCCCGTTAGCTTTCGTCGCTTCGTGGGCAACGGGATCACTAAATCATCACGAAGATACTTCGCTGTTAACGATCGTGGCTCTTTGAGAAGTGACTCGTATTCACCCGCGTAGACGACCCGTCCTCCCTGTTCACCGGCCCCCAGTCCAAGATCAACAATATAGTCAGCAGTGCGCATCATCTCAGCATCGTGCTCGACCACAACAACGGTATTTCCTTGGTCACGAAGTTGCTGGAGGATGCCAATCAACCGCTGATTGTCCCGAGGGTGAAGCCCAATCGACGGTTCGTCGAGCACGTATAACGTGCCAACAAGCGCTGAGCCTAACGAAGTCGCTAAATTGATGCGCTGAGTCTCACCTCCAGAAAGTGTGGACGAAACTCGATCCAGGGTCAGGTAGTCCAAACCGACATCACGTAGAAAAGTCAGCCGTTTTCGAATCTCAGTAAGAATTTTCTCAGCGATCCGCGCTTCGCGAGCGTCGAGTTGAAGTGCCTCAAAAAATTCCGCCGCGGCCTGAACGGTCAATGCACACACTGTATCGATCGTCCGATCACCAACGTAAACGTCGCGCGCTTCCTGGCGTAGGCGGGCACCCTGACAATCGGGACAGATGAGATAGCTCCGGTAGCGACTCAGAAAGACGCGAATATGTACCTTGTATTTCTTCCGCTCGAGCCAGCGGAAAAAGCCACGGACCCCCACGTACTCCCCGTCGCCATCAACAACGAACGTCCGTTCATCGTTACTCAGTTCCTCCCACGGTACGTCAAGCCGGATTCGTTTCGTGCGCGCTGCCCGTTTTAGGTCAGCCAGTCTTGACCGATAATGCGGCTTGGTCCATGGCTCGATGGCGCCCTGCTCAATTGAAAGTTCTGGCTTAGGAATGACTAGTCCTAAATCAAGTTCGATCACGTTGCCAAACCCGTTGCAGGTAGGACACGCCCCAAAAGGATTGTTAAATGAAAACAGTCGTGGTTGTGGGAGTTCATACGGGATGGCGCAGGTGCGGCATTCAAAGCGTTCACTGAAAACATGCCGGGAGGTTTCGGTGCCCTCCTCAGAAAGCTGAATTGCGAATGCGCTACCCCCGCCTTCCAGATAGGCAACCTCAATCGAATCTGTTAACCGTGCCAGAAGATCTGGTGCTACCTTGACCCGGTCAACTAACACATCCAGACAGGAACAATCGACGAGCGACTCGTAGTCAACATCATCAAATCCCACGACCTGGCCATCAACGTAAAGTCGGCCAAAACCCCGTCGTCGCAGCGCTTCGATCGTCGCCGGTACAGCCTCGACCAACTCACCATGCTCATTTGAGGGCCCCTCTGAAACATCGCCTCCCCCATCACCTTCACCACCGTTCACATCGACCGTATCAAGCCCGTAGACCACCGGCATTTCGAAACCAAGCAGTAAACGCGTACCTTCTGGAAGTCCGCTGAGTTGCTTAGCCACAAACTCGGCCGTTTCGCGAATTACGTTACGGCGACATTGCCGGCAGATGGTCAGGCCTACTCGCGCCCACAGAAGGCGGAGATAGTCGTTAATTTCGGTAGTGGTACCCACGGTTGATCGAGGATTCCGGACGCTATTTTTCTGGCGAATGGCGATTGCTGGGGCGATACCATCAATCCGATCGACATCGGGCTTTTCCATCCGCTCAAGGAACTGACGGGCATAGGCTGACAGTGACTCAACATAGCGTCGCTGCCCCTCAGCGTAGAGCGTGTCAAACGCAAGCGACGATTTACCCGAACCACTCACGCCCGTAACAACAATAAGCTGGTTGGCAGGGAGCGATAGGTCAATACCCTTCAGGTTATGCGTACGTGCGCCACTGATGACAATCTGACCGTTCTGGTCTGTAGCGGGCTCGGACATCTCTGGGGACAAGGTGCTCAATTTCTCTAAGTATCGAACAGGCCATGCTAGTCCAGCAAACAGAGAACTGCAACCAAACATCACCCGCACAGACTGTCAAGAATTAAACGGTGCCTTTAAGAAAATCAGATGAGGAAAAGTGAACTGTACTAACGTGCGCCTGTACTATCGAGGCGGGTTATCATCATCTAGTAATTCCTGCAGCAGCGTGCGCTCAAGAGACCGCTGGATGTGTGCTACCATCCCCGGTCGCACCGATCGCTGTGCGCCACATAAAGACACGGTTCTCCTGGGCCGGCGTAGCTCAGTTGGTAGAGCAGCTGATTCGTAATCAGCAGGTCAGCGGTTCGAGTCCGCTCGCCGGCTCCAGTTTCCCTCTTTAAACACAGACTGTTTTTTGATCTAGCGTTGACGGCGATCCACCGGATTCGCCAATTGATGTCACATTTTGCAGAAATCCTAACGCGACCGAGAACATTCGGTCGGCGGTGCGAAGGACTAGAGTCTCCAACTCACCGGTGGGAGATGCCGAAGCGGTATTGCACCACTAAAAGCCCCCGCTCAGACGCCAAGCGAAATTCCGCACGAGGTTGTGTCGCAGGATTCCATCCCCTTTCCCACGCGCTACCCAAACCCAATGGAACGTCTTGGCGTAGTGCAGCGCATCCCACTTCGGCGCCCGGGCGTCATCCAGTTGAACGCCCCTACTAATCTTGCACCTAGCTCCACAATTCCAGGAATACCACCCGGGAACTCCGACTGCCCCGTCCAGCAAGATTTCCACAGTGACATCGCCTTGCTCAGCACGAGCGCGCAGATCAGCGACTTGATACGGTGTTAAATGCTTGAGCTGCGCGCTAACCGGTGTAGCCAGCACCGCAATGGCGATAACAGCCAGGACCGTAAATCGAACGGGGGCAGCGACCATGGGATTTCTCCTACGCCGACAATACCTAGAGGAGAACCACATTCTACCGCTGCGCAGGGCCAGGTTCAACGAAGGAACTTGGTCGTGAACGCAAGGGTTGCTTCGTGTGCCGTTTCTCCAGTCTCAACATTCGCTTTGAGAAAATAGACCGCAATACCACGAGCCTCTGCCCATGGCAGGGCGTCGTCCGGTCCCATCACATAGAGCGCCGTCGACAGAATATCAGCGACCAATGCGTCCTGATGCCACACAGTAACCGAACTGGGATAACTGACTGTCGACCCGGTACGAGGATCGATGACGTGACCAATCCGAGTGTTGGCATCGATCACGATATCTCGTTCAGACCCACCGGTAGTCGCAACCGAACCTTCTTCAAGGAAAATCTCGATCACCGGAGTTTCTCGAAATATGGGATGGGCGATAGCGACCGGCCAGGCACTACCCGCTGAGGCTGACGATACGACCACTTGACCGCCAAAGTTGATAAACCACGCGCCAGGCCGACTGCTTTCCGATAGACGCACGCGCTCAAGCGCAGCACCCTTTCCAAAACCACCGGCGTCAATTCTGAGGTCTACCCGACGCGACGCTGCACACCGTTCAGCATCGAGTGTCACATGATGGAAACCGGATAGAGCCTTCGCCTCAGCGAGTGTGGCAGGGTCGGGTGAGCTGCTACCATCGTGAAGTGCCCAAGCATCGATGAGACGGCCGACCGCAGGGTCGAATACACCCTTGGTCTCACGATGCCAGCTTGCCACTCGGTCGAGCAAGGCGCAGACATCATCGGGAAGCGTTATCGAGGTGCCGATCGGTTGCTGATTCAGTGCACTGAGTATGCTGGTGTTCCGCCAAGTACTTAGTGATGCTTCTGTCTTTTCGATCACCCGGACCATACGTTCGAGTTGTCTGACGCTCGTCTCTCGGTCGGGACCTTCAGTTACAAACCTCGCCGTAGTGCCCATTAAAACAACAGTTCGCTCGACACGAACAGTAGGCGGCGAGGATTCGCACGCAGCTACAGTCAGGCACAGAAAAATGCCCGAAGTAAAGAGCATCATAGCGGCGAGTGTGGAGAGCTTAGAGGGGCAGCATCAAAATCTCTAGTCCTCAAGCGAATAAGACGGTAGCAAATTACCAAGTGAGCCGTATAGCCGACAACAAAAAATAGGCTGGTCACGATGTGCGTCCATATAGCCATGGAGATTAGCCACGAAGTAGCCGCTATCTGAATGAGATAACCAGAAATAGCCATCGCCGAAAAACTGACCAGCGAGGTCCATCCGGTCCTTCGGTTGGCCGGATTCGAGGAAAGGATCTTACGCAGTGAATGTGACCTGAACAGCATGCCAAAAAAAGCGATAAAAAAAGGGCTCGCGAGCAGATGCAGCGACAGGGATGTTGATTGCCACGGGTGATTAACTATCGCAAACGGATCATCGCTCACCATCACATTCTTCATCCAGAAGTAGGCCAAGCCACTCCCCGCCACAATCACATGAAACGTATTGAAAGCCCATCGTTCCCACCACGTCATGGCGTTTTCTCAAGTTCGGCAGTTAGCAATTGATCAATGGACATTACTCGACGAACTGCGGCATTCACCGCTTGCGCGGTTAGAGTCGCACCGGCAAGTGGACGAATAGAGCGTTGGATAGCGAGATCGTCGTTGAGTGACTTGTCATAGAACTGGCGCAACCAAGAAGCGCCTGCAATGTATTCTGGTGGCTCAAGGAAGGCAGTTACGTCAATTCTCCGCACACGACCGTTGACGTTAACTGACACGAGCAAGGACTGATTCTTTGTACGAACCTGGTGGGAATCAATATAGGCTCGACCCACAATCTCACCGTTTCGTGTAGCGACATAGCGCGCATAAAGTTTTGTGCGCACTTCGGTACGCGACAGTTCCGCAACACGGGCAGCCTGCGCATCCGTCAAAAAGATCCGCTCAGCTGTCACGGTCGCCTCCGGGAAAACCGATGCGAGAGCTTCTTCGCGTGTGACTAGCCCGAACTGCGCATGCAAAACACTACTTGTAAATAGGCAACAGATAACCACAGACAGTAATCGTCTGTTGCCCACCATAAACATCAACTGCGTCACAATGTCCTAAAAGCCGTATCCCAAATTCAGATTGAACTGATTGACACCGGAATTGGCGCCATTCGTAACCATCATGTAATCGGCTTTAACCACCACATTTGGAATCGGCTTAATCTCCACGCCGATGGTCGTAAAAGTATTGTTGTTCGACGGATTCCGCTGATACCCCGCCGGCACCCGCGCTTGAGTATCAACGCGCTCGAACTTGAGATACGGAGTAATAGCAAGTTCCCCAAAATCAGAAGTCTGGGAAAGCACGTTGTAGCCAAAAAGAACGTATCCGCCTTCCATCCTTTCGGCGAGACCATTTTTCCCCGTCAAACTATTGGTCTGATTAAATTTGACGGCATCGTCAATGCTCGCCACAGCATAGAGGCCGCGGATGTCGAATCCACGCATCTGAGCCTGACCATGCACGTCAAGGATAGTCGTTCCAAGATTATCGGTGCCAAGACTGCCTTGCGCTGCCCCACCACGGTAGAAACTGCCACCGAAATAGACTCCAGGGGTTGGAGTTAGATCCAAACGACCGGTCAACGCAAAATTTTCAGCTTTCGCCTTACCGCCTTTTTGCCGTCCACCGCGCAATCCTCCCGCTCCAAATTTTGCACCGTTAAAACCATTTACGGCGTATAAGCGAAAAGACACCTTGTCAAAGATTCCGTAAATACCGGCTCCATTCTCACGCCATGTGGATGGAATGATCTTATTTTCAGTGAATGGTCGCTCAGTCCCCATGAAGACGGTTGGCTCATGAAACTCGTTAACCAGTCCCATGGGCACGAGCAGCATCCCACCGCGAACACCAAAGTTTTCATTCGCCTGATAATCGACGTAGGCAAACTCGAGGTAGGCTTCTTTCGCGTGTTCGATTTCAATCTCAGAGTTAAACACAAACTTATCGTTGAAGCGGTAACCCGTGTAGATAATCGCGCGAAGCGCATCAAAGGTCGGTATCTTCCCACTGGCTGCGCCACTTTCTTTCTTCGCTGCGTAGTTTTCGTAGAGAAACTCTCCATAGCCTGCAATTGATAGACCGCGATTTCTCCGAAACACCGCAGAGGCGGATGGCGCCAACCCTAACGCCCGAGCGTCATCAGCGGTTAATTCACGGTCACCTTCCCCACTACGAAGTCTCTCCAATTCCTCCGCCAACAGATCAACCCGACGCTCGAGCTCATCCTGTTCCTGCTCCTGTCCTTCCTCGCTTGCTTCCTCGATTGCTTGCTCTATTACTTTGGTCTCGACCTTGCTGTCAGGTGTCTGATCCTCTTCAGCCCCTTGTGCCCCGTGACCATGAACCGCAACGGAGCCGAGCCACACCAAGGCAATTCCAAATCCCACAATAATTCGTAACTTTTCCATCCGATGAACACTTGTTAACCACGTCATGCCGTCTCTTCTCTCCTCTTCACAGTTTCTTGACAGCATGATGCGACGTCATAGAATGACTCCGGGCGTCATGCTGTGTTTAACCTGTTGCTGGGAAAACTCAAGCAAAAACGCTCAACAGGCCCGTCGTGTGTGATTGCGCGCGGCGGGCCACTTTTCAACTCCCACTAACCAAGATGCCATTCGATTGTTTTACTTAGGGTTCCAGTAACTAATACTGAGAACCAGTCTCAGTAATAATATATACCCGACCAAATCGGTCGGTCAAGAGAAATGAGACGTGGTCTCACTTTATTGAGATTTAGGATAGACAATGACATTCAGGAGTGAACGAGAGGCTTACTACTAGGGAATTATTGCACCGTGCATCTGGCTACACTCACAGAGTAGCGACCGTCACGACCCGCACAGTGTTGGGTGTGCACGAGACCCTCAATTCCCACTAATGTCGCATAACCTAACGAAAAATAGACTCTTTGAATACACCTCGTACCGTCTGTGGTTCAACCTGGGTCCCGTTCTTGCTACACTGCCCAGACCGCCGTTCCGAGGTCGCTTTCAGTCTTTACCCTAGCGAAGGAGTTCAGCGTGAGCAAACGGTCATTACTACTCTCATGGTGTCTCGGGATTGTTGTAACAGGAGCCGTCGCTCTGCTGGGTCAGTCCGCCTCCGAACAAGTAATGCCTGGCTTGGTCGACACGGTTCGACCCTTTAAGAGCTTCGGTCACGTCTATGATTCCGATAGCTTTGAGTCCATGCGGCCGCGCATTATGGGCACCCACGGAGTCATCGCGACCGGACACTACCTCGCAACTCAAGCTGGTTTTGAAATTCTAAAAGCGGGAGGTAATGCGTTCGATGCTGGCGTTACGGCCGCCATGGCCCTAAAGGTCACAAAAATGGGCTTCGCGGGGTGGACGGGTGTGGCGCCACTTATTTTGTATAGTGCAGCGGAGGACCGGGTCATCACCCGGGTAGGAGCTGGGACTACCCCGGCTCGTGCCACACTGCAACACTTTCTTGACAAGGGAAAACGTGACGTGGACCTCGCACTGGTCCCGGCCGATGTGGACGTGTGGCTGGCGGCGCTCGAGCGCTTCGGTGAGCTGAGCTTCGAACAGGCGGCTACCCCCGCTTTGGAAATTGCGGAGGGTGGATATCACCTCTACAAGCACCAGAAGTGGCTTCTAGATAGTCAGCAGGGTCGCATCCTCAAATATCCTTACAACCAAACATTCTGGTTTCAGCATGGCGTCAGTAAACAGCGGATCGGTGACTTGATGGTCAACAAGGACCTCGGGCGACTCATCCGATACATGATGACGGCGGAACGAACCGTTTTGGCAAGAGGAGGTTCGCGAGCCGATGGTATTACGGCCGCGCGAGATGCCTTCTATAAGGGTGAACCGGCCCATGCAGTTGATGCGTTTTACGAGGAGCAAAACGGTCTCATTACATATGACGACCTCGCCAACTACGAGAGTAGCTGGATGGCACCCCTACACACAACGTTCCGTGGCTATGACGTGTACGTCGGGGATGGCTGGTCTCAGGGACCTCGCCTTATCCTGTTTCTGAACATGCTCGATCAGTTCGATCTCGAAAGCCTGGGATACAACTCTGCGGACTACATTCACCTACTCTCGCAAGTGATCGCCCTAGGCATGTCGGATGTACACAAACACGTTGGCGATCCTTCCGTGGCAAACACTCCTGCGACGCTTTACTCGAAAGAGTATGCCGCGAAGCGGGTCATGCTGATCGACCGTGAGCAGGCATTTTCTGACATGCCTCCGTGGGGCAATCCAAATAGCATGTTGGAGCTATCGGACGACTCTCCACTCACCTTTTCAATGCCGCCAGCAGGTAGGTCAGGTGGTGGGACTGAACGGGCTAACGAGACATCACTCTTTGACACATCGTCGCTCAACGTGATGGACAATGAAGGCAATCTGTTCTCGATGACCGAAAGTGACGGCCACATGGTCACACCGATGATCCCGGGCTGGGGATTCGGGCTGTCGCGCCGCATGTACCAACTCAATCTCGACCCGAACCTAGCTAACGTCATGGCGCCGGGGAAACGACCGAGAAATACGAACAGCCCCGTCCTCATTATGAAGGCTGGCAAACCGTTCATGGGCTTGTCCACTCCGGGGGGCGACCAGCAGCTGCAGTCCCTTCTACAGGTCTTTCTCAACGTCGTGATTTGGGGTATGTCGCCTGAACAGGCACTTGATCAACCTCGATTCGGGAGCTACAACTTTCCACCAACCGGGAGTGAGGTTAACCAAAGCCCAGGCCTCCTCAAACTCGAGGGTCGAATTCCGGAAGCCACGTTCGAAACACTCAGCACCATGGGCCACAATGTGGAGTCTTGGGGCCTTTGGAACTGGCAGGCCTGCGCCCCGACAGTCACATACCGGGAACCTGACACCGGTCTAATGATCGCAGCCGGTGATGTACGCCGAGAGACGACCGCGCTTGGGTTCTAGTTACTAACTAAGGCATGACAAGATCGGGTTAGGCCTCAGTTTCTCTCACTATGCCCATCCTTTTGCAACGGATTGCACTCGTGTCACTGGCGCTGGGCGCTATGAATTTAGTGCTTGCCGCCCAGCCGCACCAAGTGGCGGTGAATCAGGGTCCGACTGCAACCTGGCAGGCTATTCAGAAACTACGGACGTTCGCCAGCGTCTTACATACGACGGCTCACCCAGACGACGAGCATGGGGGCATGTTGACGTGGATGAGCCGTGGTCTCGGAGTCCGAGTAAGCCTTCTAACGCTGACCCGCGGTGAGTCAGGTGACAACGCCCTCGGTGCCGAACTATTCGATGCCCTAGGACTGGTCCGCACCGAAGAGCTTCTGGCGGCAAACCGTTATTACGGGATGGACCAGCAGTACTTTACCTCGGCTATCGACTATGGATTCTCGAAGCGTGTGTCAGAAGCGTGGAACCAGTGGACTCGCACTAAGGTGCTTGAGGAAGTCGTCCGTGTTATCAGGATGAATCGTCCCCTCGTCGTGGTTTCCCGTTTTCAGGGTACCCCCCGTGACGGACACGGACAACACATCGCAGCTGGCGAAGTCACATTGGAAGCTTTTCATGTAGCGGCGGACCCAGACCGTTTCCCAGAACAACTGCTCAGTGGTGAGCTGCGCCCCTGGCAGGCCCATCGACTCTACGTAGGCGGTATAAGAACGGACGAGGCGGCATCAACAGAAATCGATGTCTCCGAATACAGTCCCTGGCTAGGTCTGTCGTATCGACGGCTAGCACGCCTCGGGTTGGGTTTGCAGCGTTCGCAGACCTCAGGACAGTCGAGTGCAACCTCCGGCACCGCTATCCGCCGATACCAGCGTCTGTGGCCACTCCCCGAATCTGAGCAGACGAACTCTGGCTTCTTCGACGACCTAGAAACTGGTTGGGAATCCCTCGGAGACCTCGCTGGCCGCCCAGATTCCTTTTTCCTGAAATCACGCGGGCGGTCCATCGGCACGCACGTCGAAGCCGCGGTTGACGCGTTCTCAATGGCGCGACCTCAGGACAGCGTTCCAGCACTCACCGCCGGACTGCGCGAAACGCGAGAACTCTTAGCCGAGCTTGAACCTGAAGACGAAGCGTCGTTCCTCCTGCAAATAAAGGAGCGACAATTCGAGCGTGCACTGCATAATGCACTCGGGCTCGAACTGTTCGCAGTGGCGGTGCCGACACAGATGGAACCTGGCACCCCGACCGAATTACCGGTCGTCGTTCCCGGACAAAGGGTGGCGATCGATGTATCACTGACCAAGCCGACCACTGCACGAATAACCGAGGTCAACCTCCATGTTGACGTACCACCGGATTGGCAAACGGCTTCGAACACGGATACTTCGCGATCGTCAGACGGGATAATTGCTCGTCGGATACTAGTCACGGTCGGCTCCAATACCAGACTTTCTCGCCGCTCGTTTACGAGGACTGCGCTGACGCAGCCCCACTACACTAGCGTAGACTCAACATTGGCACCGTTTTCGGCGCCTAAAGCAGTGGCCGTGGCTACGTTTCGTGTTGATGGTGTGCCAGTCGTCATCCGTTCGACTGTTCACGGCCGCGAAGCACAACTACCGTATGGCTACGTTCTCCGAGAATTACAGGTCCTGCCGTCGGTAAGTTTAAGCGTGAAACCGTCCATAACGATCGTCCCGGAGGCACAGGAGACCGTCAGTTTGACCGTGGAGGTAGAGCGCACCGGACCTGAAACAACTGCTGGCACATTGGACCTGAACCCGCCATCGGGATGGGAGGTTAGACCATCGCGCGTGACTTTAGCGAACACTCCCGTCGACGAACGTTTCGAGTTCACACTTCATCGAACTAGCCCAACTGTTGGAGAGGGTACCGTGACTGTCGTTGCGAACCTCGATGGAAAGCTATACCGGGAGGGCTACCAAACGATTACTTACCCCGACCTAGAGACCCGCTATCTGTTTCGTGAAGCACGTAGCATCCTACGAGGCATCGATGTAAACCTGCCGGACAATCTAACTGTCGGATACATCATGGGAATCGGTGACGACATCCCAGCAGCGATTAGACAGTTGGGGTCGCAAGTGCGCCTACTCGAGAGCCCGGACCTTGAAACTGGGCAACTCGATCAGTTCGACGCAGTTATCATCGGCACGCGTGGGTATGCGGTCCGGCCAGAGCTTCACCGCGGCACTGACCGACTTCTCGAGTACGCAGAGCGGGGCGGCAATCTGATCGTCCTTTACAACACGGAAGAGTTCAATCCCAACCGCTACGCGCCGTTCCCGGCAGAACTGCCACGACGGTCTGAAGAAGTCACGGAGGAGAATGCTGCAGTTAAGATTCTGGAGCCAAACCATCCTGTCCTGCGCTGGCCGAACCGGATCACACTGAAGGACTTTGAGGGGTGGGTAGAACAACGGGGTTCAAAGTTTCTTAGCACCTGGGCTCCAGCGTACACCCCCATAGTGTCGTCACACGACCTTGGACAGCCTCCGCAAGCTGGCGGTTGGCTGATAGCCCGTCATGGTCGAGGCCATTACACCTACTTCGCCTACGCGCTGCACCGACAACTCCCGTTCGGAGTACCTGGGGCCTACCGGATCTTGGCAAATCTAATTTCGCTAGGTCGGAATGACGAAAAGCCCTAAGGCTGACTGACTTAACCACTGCCAACCATACCCCTAACCTCTCTAGTAGCCTATGGACCCAATCGCGCACACACTCATCGGGGCCAGCCTAGCTGAAACTCGGCTCAAGCACCTGACACCCTTAGCCGCAGTGACACTCATACTCGGTGCTAACGCGCCGGACATTGATGCCGTCGCACTGTTTTTGGATCGTGACACGTCGTTGCACCTCAGGCGCGGTTGGACCCACGGCATACTCGCAATCACTGTGCTACCACTCCTTCTCACATCCCTAATGGTTGGGCTGGACCGTGCCCGGCGCCTGTTCTTCCGAAGACACGCACCACCAACGACCGTGCGTTCTCTTCTTCTCCTTTCGTATGTCAGCGTGCTAAGTCACCCCGCGCTCGACTGGTTGAATACCTATGGCATCCGTCTTTTGATGCCTTTCGAGGACCGGTGGTTTTACGGCGATGCGCTCTTCATCGTTGACCCCTGGGTCTGGCTTCTGGCCGCCAGCGCGGTAGTGCTCGCACACACTCGGTCAAGAGCGAGCGTCACGCTCTGGATTCTTGCAGCTAGTGTAAGTAGCGTGCTTGTACTCACCAACGAACTGACGCCGATTGGCGCCAAAGTCACTTGGTCGCTCGGCCTTGGTTGCCTCGTTGGCATCAGGGTCTGGCGGGGAGCCCAGGTGTGTACTAGTCGGCTTGCGCTAACTAGTTTGTTGGCGATTCTCGTTTATGCAGGTGGCATGGTCCTTGGCTCGACCTTAGCTCGAACCCAGGTCCAGCAATGGTTGGCTCACGAAGGTCTGTCCGCTAGAAAGATTATGGCTGGACCAGTACCCACGAACCCGTTTGCACGGGACGTCGTGGTACAAGGTGCTGACCGTTACTATTTTCTGCGAGTGGACTGGCTGGCTACCGATCCGATCCGTCCCCACGACCCATCGATTGCGATCGGCGATACCAACGCAATCGTCGAAGCTGCGTTGACAGCACCCCACATCCAAGGCACCCGCCACTGGCTCAGGTTTCCCACCTACGAGGTGGAAACAACAACCAATGGCTATCGAGTCATCATCAGCGATGCTCGATTCTCGCGCCGACTCCGGGGCTTCGGAACCGTCCACGTCGAGCTCGACCATCAGTTGAACGTGCAGTAGGCTGACCGAAAGGATCAGCAACGCAAGGATAAGTTCATTCCCTTGATAGTGAAGTAGTAAACTCCTGACCAGGTCGAAGCGTCAGACCCCACCCAACCCTCCCAGATAGTCCGTAGGCATCGGCATCAAGAACACCGGCTGGACCAAACATTAACGGAGGGTGCGCAACGTCCGTTTGAAGTAGGTGGGTTCCGAAAGCCCCTTCCTGTGCAAAAAGACCACCAGCGGCTGCCCGAGCGACAACAAGGCCAGCTCGCGTGAGGACACTCGTTTCACCAACTTGCGCGCCGACGATAATCGAAATACCTGCAGCATGAGCCGCTCCGAGAACTGCAAGAGAACGCAAGAGCCCCCCCATCTTTGAAACACGTATATTGATGATCCAACAATCCGGGTCAGCGGCAAGTGCTGATATCTGGTCGGCCCGTAGAAGACTTTCGTCCAAGATAATCGGAACGCCAGTTTGTGCCGCTACCATGCGCATCCCATCGAGTGCGTTCGCGGACAAAGGCTCCTCGATGCCAACGAACGAGAACTGAAGATCGTTAAGGTGCCGCACCGCGCTTTCCGCATCGTTCCACAGATTGTTTGCGTCGACTCGAACACGGAGTTTCTCGACATCGGATAAATCACGTAAAGTATCTACCTTGGCACGATCTTGAGCTGGGTCACCAGATAGCTTCAGCTTGAAATCGGTGAAACCCATCGCACAGTATCTGGCGACGGTCGCTTGAAAGACGTCCAGCTTGCTGTCACCCACAACCGCGGAATAACGGAAGGTGCCGGTGGTAGGGACCGCCGCCACCAATTGCTCAACGGTCACTCCTTCACGCTTCGCGAAGAACTCAAGCATGGCAAGTTCGATAGCGCACCACCCTGCGGGATTCGCGTCAATGACGGTTCTATGGTCATCAACCCAAGTAACCAAAGCATCAATGGAACTCACGGCCTGACAAAGAGCTTCACAGTAAGTGTTAAAAAACGTTTGCGCCGACGCGATGCTTTCTCCCGTGACATATTCACGAGGACAGCCCTCTCCCATACCGACGCACTCACCGGACTGAGCCTTCACCCACACACTTTGCGTAGCCGTCCGGACGGCGGAGTGGTGTCTGAAGGCAGTCGTGAATGGAATATCCAGCCGATAGAGTTCGAGCTGCATGGCTACCCCGACTCCGGACCCAGCACATCCAGGCGAAAGTCAGCGAAGGGAAACGTGCAATCGGACTGATACTGCAAAGCGATAAGCTTGAACTGGCCCTCCCGCTGCCCTTGACTCAGGCAGTGCCGCTTGTAGGCTTCCCCAGTGCCAAGCCGGACAGGTAGTAGCTCGAGGTGCTGGAGGCGTCCACTGGCCCGCTTTGCAGCGTATTCCACATTCAGGGAGAGGAGTTGGCGTTCAACCAACTCGAGAGTCTTATTCCACCAAGTCTCAGTCGGAGTGGAACACTCAATGACAAGACGATAGGTCGCCCGATCTGCATCAGCCAACATGAGAAAAAATCCTGAGATAGACGACGTCTCGTCTTCGGTAAGACGCACCGCTTCGATAACCTGGCTTTCATATAACTTCTCACCGGTGATATTCGTCACGCCCTTTCCTTTTTGGACAAACTCAATGGTCGGAGTGGCGTGGAATGAACCCGTCACACGGACGATATCATTCATGAAATAGCGGTAGAGCCCAGCTCCGGTGGTTGGGATAATGTAATACTCCTTCCCCGGCTGGATTTGATCGACCAAACAAAACGTTCTACGACCCGCATCCCAGTCATTTCGTTCCACGAATTCAAAAAAGTTTTCGTGAATCGTTGGCGTGCCGCCGTCCCGATCCAAAGCTGGCACAAGGGTGCCGCGAAGTTCACTAGCCAGATAGCCTAATTCGCCCACTCGAGTGCCGGGCGGTAAGGTTGGTCTCACTGTGGCGAGGGGAATCCGGCAACTGCCGCCGGTCCAGGTTGAAACTAAACGTAGTTCAGGCCACAGATCAGCAAACGTCGGACGCGGCGACGCCAAGACCGTTCGAAGTTCGGTCACGCGGGCTGGCGAACACGACAGAAGGGGTGCAATCATAGCCTGTAGTTCGCCTGATAAATCATTGGCCCGGCTGAATGTGCCTTGTATGACATCTTGGAGAAGGGTCGCGCGATTGTCTGCCAAGACGGACAGCAGCTTGACCAATGTTGACGGGTTCGCACAAGCAACGTGCGTAACGTCCCTGTATGTGACGGCGAGCCTAAGAATCAGGAGATACTTGAGGTCATAGTCCGTAATTCCGAACACCTGATAGGGAAGCACATACTTCATCCTTGCAAGCGCGGGCATGTTTTCATACATGAATCCCGATGTGGATCCATACGGTGTCCCGGAGTCCAGAGTGCCCTCCTCAGCTGGACTGACGATTGCAAGGCAATGCCCATAATATGCACGAGCATCGGCCGAAAACTGAACATACGACTGTATGGCCTGGCTCCGTTTGTGGGCCTGGATCGTATCTTGAAGGATTGGAATCAACTTAGCTGCGCCGGTCGTACCACTTGTCCGTGCGTACATGACAGGCGGCTCCGCATTAAGCGCCGGTTCGCCAGTACGTTCTTGGTCGTCTATGTAGGGGCGGAGGGTCTCGTAAGTTTGTACCGGCACTACTGCAGCAAAATCGGCGTAGCTCTTAATCGTGGAAAATCCGTGCTCACGACCAAATCGCGTATCGCGGTTTCGGTGCAGGAGACGCCGCAAAAGGCTCGTTTGAACCTCTACGGGCTGTTTGGTTGCCTGAACAAAGGGCCTCCAGTGGGTCCACCGAAACAGTTGCATACGCGCCCACAACGCGAGGTTGAGGAACACGCTAGCTGCCATTAGAGGGTGGCTTCTTATCAAGACCTGGTGTGAGTGGTGCAGACATCTGCCCAAGAAAATCCAGCGGGTAGTCACGGTTTTTTAGGCCCAGCTCGCCCACCCGTGCGGAGTTAGGAAGAAACCAAGTGCCAAAGATAAGGTCCCATACGATCAGATTGTTGCCGTAATTTCGATTCGACTCGTCTACCAGCTTGGAGTGATGCCAACGATGCAACTCCGGGCCACTGACCAAATAATTCAGGAATCCGTAACGCACGTCGACGTTGGAATGCTGATAGAAACCATTGACAGCGTAGAACACAAAATACAACGCGACGGCCTCCGCACCGACACCAATAAGAATAAACGGAAGGGTGTCCAGCGAGTACTGCAACGCTTTTTCAACCGGATGAAAACGACCAACATTAAGCCAATACAGCTTCTTCGGCGAATGGTGTACCGCATGAAGCCGCCAGAGAGTCTTCGTGTTGTGAGCAGCAATGTGCAGCGGGTAGCGAAGCAACTCTGCTACAACGAGCATGAGAGCAACCTGAACGAACAGGGGCAACGTACGTGGCCACACGTCACTCAGAGGCAGGTCGAGTGGCTCAAGGTAGCCGAGCAAGTTGAGAGCCAGCAATAACCCAAGGAGTTGTGGCAACACCATTTGCACGGCAACCATAAAGAGGAGGTCGTTCTTGACGTCTGTCCACCTAGGTTGCCACGTTTTATCGTAAGGAATGACGAATTCAAACAAGGTAACTGCCCCAGCCGCAACCACTACAGCCACATAGGAGGCGGATAGGATCGGTAGGCCGGCCGACAACAACGTGGCGTTGATGATGAAGGCCGCCACCATTGTTGCGGGATAGACGGTCCAAGAGGTGATGCTACGCGTGCTCTGAATAAGGCGCATGCTCTAAGCAGAGATCGTTCTACGTCTTGGAGTGAAATGTGTGAGGTTCTAACGCACGCTTCCTAATTACTTAGCAATTCTCGTGCGTGTTTTTCTTGCGGCCCGCTTGGCCGCCTTCTCTGACTCTGACAGCGCATCCCAGCGAGCCTTCCGTTGCGCCATCCGAACCTTCCTGCCTGCTTTCTCAGAGTCCGGCAGCGCGTCCCAGCGGGCCTTCCGCTGCGCCATCCGAACCTTCCTGCCTGCTTTCTCAGAGTCCGGCAGCGCGTCCCAGCGGGCCTTCCGCTGCGCCATCCGAACCTTCCTGCCTGCTTTCTCAGAGTCCGGCAGCGCGTCCCAGCGGGCCTTCCGCTGCGCCATCCGAACCTTCCTGGCTGCTTTCTCTGATTCCGACAGCGCGTCCCAACGAGCTGTTTTCCCAACTGAAGCAATACCCTGAGTCGCGGTGCCGGTTGTGTCAGCATTGTGGAACTGCACCTGACCACCACCCGCACCTCCGTTGACCGCGCTTGGCGCAAAGGCCGAACCCATCTTTTCGCTGCAACCAGCGCTCGCGGCAGCAGCCACAAAGAGCAGTCCTATCAGACTCGATACTCGAAGTTTCAGTATGCCTTGACGCGTCTCGGTCACAGAATCTCCTCGGAACATTCTATCGTGAATGCAAGAGCCGCTCAAAACTGATCAAATCGTGAAGAGGAGTTAAGAATTCCTGAAATCATCATCAGTCACTGGCTCCCCATCACCGAGGTGCACGCGACGTTCGAGTTCCGAGAAACCACTGGCAGCTTCCGGCTCCGGCCACACCATCGCCACTACTATAGCCACAACAAAAGCGAGCGGAATCGAGACGATACCGGGATTGCGCAACGGAAACACTGCCGCAGCATTACCCAGCACATCTACCTGAATCGTCGGGGACAGATAAATCAGCAACAAGCTCGAGACCGTGCCGGTGAGCATGCTGGCCTGTGCTCCTCGAGTGGTGAAACCCCGCCAGAAGATCGAAAGCAACAACGCCGGAAAGTTGGCACTGGCCGCGATCGCGAAGGCAAGGCCGACCATGTAAGCAACGTTCTGCTCTTCGAACGCGATCCCGAGAACAATCGCGAGTACCCCGAGCAAAGCCGAGGCGACCCGCGCCACACGCAACTGCTCCTGGTCAGAGGCCTGGCCATCACGAATCACATGGACCCATAGGTCGTGCGAAAGCGCAGCCGCCCCCGCCAGAGTTAACCCCGCCACCACAGCGAGAATGGTGGCAAACGCCACGGCCGAAATGAACCCTAAGAACCCGGGCCCACCAACTGTTTCGGCCAACAGAAGTGCCGCCATGTTGCCGCCCGCATCAACGTTTCGGATCTGATCTTGACCTACGATGACCATCGCACCGAAGCCAAGAATGAAAGTAAGCAGGTAGAACACCCCAATAATTGCTGTAGCGTAGGACACCGACGTTCGAGCAGTTCGCGCATCCGGTACGGTGTAGAACCGCATCAGGATGTGCGGAAGGCCAGCTGTGCCGAGCATCAATGCCATCCCGAGCGACAGAGCATCGACTGGATCGGATACGAGTCCACCGGGACCTAGTACGCCGGGGCCATACTGGTCGCTCGCCGCCTGGAAGAGCGCAAGTGGATTGAAATTGAATTGTGCGAGTGCAAGACCCGCCAACAGAAAGGCCCCGACCAACAATAGGACCGACTTAATAATTTGTACCCACGTGGTCGCCAGCATGCCCCCAAACAGCACGTAGGCCAGCATAACGGTGCCAACAATGATGACGGCCAGTTCATAAGGCAATCCGAATATCAGCTGGATGAGATGACCCGCGCCCACCATCTGTGCAATCAGGTAGAACGCCACCACAGCAAGCGACCCGATAGCGGCGGCCACACGCACCGGCGCCTGACGCAGCCGAAAGGCAACGACATCGGAGAACGTGAATCGTCCAAGATTCCTGAGTGGCTCAGCAATCAGGAACATCACGATCGGCCAGCCGACCAAGAAACCAATCGCATAGATGAGACCGTCAAAGCCTGAAAGCGCGACCAAGCCAGCAATACCAAGGAAACTGGCCGCACTCATGTAGTCCCCCGCGAGTGCTAAGCCGTTCTGGAGGCCAGTGATGCTTCGACCGGCGGCATAGAAGTGCTCAGCGTTATGTGTCCGCCGCGCGGCAAGGTAGGTAATGCCCAGCGAAAGTACGATAAAAATGAAGAATCCCGCGATCGCGATCAGATTAGGCTCATCCAGACTACTCGTCACAACCGCCCCCGCAGCGCAGCCACGCCACTGTCGTAGTGCCGGTTGGCCCACCGGACATAGACCCAGACCAGTATCCACGCCGCAACAATCACAAGCGCGCCGAGCAGAATGCCAAGACTTAGACCAGGGCTCACCAGCGTCGCGAGAAGGGATTTACGAAACGCGACCAGTAAGATAAACCCAAAATAGAGGACCATCATGGTAATCGTGAGCCCAATCGCGATACGCCAGCGTGCAGCGTTCAAGCGCCTCAACTCATCAAAAGAATTCATAATCACCAATCTACGCTACTGGGTTTCAGTTCGACTTTGCGTCGTCTGGGCTTGAATAATTATATTGCCCGCTGCGTCTCTCAAAACGAGTGTCACCTCTTTTTCATCTGTGGATAGAAAATGCTCTGTAAGTAAACCACTGATAATCCCAAGGTCCATCTTCCAGACCATAGTCTGCCTATCATCCTGCCAATCTCCGATCCAATACGAAGAATCTCCTTCTGACGTAAAGTTAAACCGGTGGTATGACCCATCAGCGTAATTAATCATGTCCCGGCTGTCCTGTGACTCACCAATAGATGTGACCTCCAGGTACTGATTAGACAAGACCCATTTAACCGCTTGGGTGGCTGTCTCGTCGTATCCTCGAGGAACCAACTTTGTAGGGCTCATGACCGTTCGAGCTTGCCAGGTTCCGAGATACCGATTCAAAACATCAGAGCCTTTTAACTGCGCTTCTTCTTCGGTAGAGGTTGTTGCCGGTAAAGCGAATAAGGCCATCATCAATGCCAGAACAAGTCGTGTCATATTGTTCTCCACCGCTCGAAAACCAAACACGCCCTCATCAGGTTTCCAAGTGTTCACGATTCGGAGCAGCCATAACGTACAGGGCAACCGCAGCCATTGCAAGATAGCCAATTACAACGTGACGAGGGTAATAGACACCCACTTGGTAAAACAGATGAGGGCTCAAGAACACGAGTGGTAACCCGACCATCAACAGATCAGTCACTCGCCCGAACCTCCACAGCGCTCGAACAGCGACTCCCACAGCCACCATCCAGATCAACTGTAGACTACGGAATAGTAGTTGTAACCCCCCGCCAGCGTTCACATGGTCCTGGTTCATCGTCGGGCCATAAAGAAGAAACTCAAGCTGCGCCCAGACCTGCCGTCTGGCCTCCGGGTCGCCCAGTGCGTCTCGCCAACCGTCTGGTGGCAGCACAAGATTCACCGTGCCACTGGTAGGCAACAGCCTGAACTGATCACCGTAATAGACATTGTGGAGGGCTGGAAACAGGCAAATAGTAGCCGCAAGTCCCAGCGCGGGCAAAAGCGTCCGGTCCCGCTGCTGCAATGCAGTCCGACCGCGCATCACAAGAAGCCACAACAGCGCCGGAGCTTGGTCAGTCCGAGCGACGAACGAAGCCGCTAGAGCAGCGAACCCTTTTCTTGTAGCTTTTCGACCTGGACCAAACAGCCACGTGAAAGCCAGCGGGAACGCGACCCAAGTTGTGTACTCTGACACTCCTCGACGGATGAGGCTTGCGACGACTGTGCTATTAACGAGCGTTACCAGAAGAACGATTCCAGTCAAAGCAACGACCGTCCCAAAGTGACCACTGCCACGGAAGCGCCATCCGAGCCATAGCAACGCACTCGTCACCATGATGCGGGCAAAAACAGCAATCTGGCCATCGCCATCGCCAAACACGAGATGGTTAAAGAACATCACGTATCTTGACAGTGGCTGAGCGTTGAAGACATCTTCCCCAGCACGGAGCGAACCAGTCTCAAGGATCGAGCGAGCAAAGGATTCATACATTAGAAAGTCCGAGCCACCATCCCTTAGTAGCACCGAAGTCAACGAAGGATGCGCGCGGGCTTCATGCGCAAGGATGACAATCGCCATTCCAGCACACGCCACGAGGAAATGACGCCGTTTCCGACCCGACATTGTGACGAGAACGCCGGCCGCAAGTGTAGACAGAAACAAATAGCCATTGATGGCGGATGGTGGGTCGATGACTGGACGTAGCGTAATCAGAACAGCCGCTAAACCTGCGCCGAGGAGCCACAACCATTGCGCTTTGACGAGCGGCCAGTAAAAACCTGCCAGGATGAGGCCGCTCACCATGGCGAGGGCGTCAATAAACCAACCAAGTAGACGGGTCCAGAGAGGTGGCTCCGAAGCCGGAAGAGGACCCTCTCGCCCTTGGAGACGAAACGTGGCCAGCGGTCCCGGGGCACCGTCTCCCCCGGAGCGTTGCCCATCGTCAAATCGATAAGACACCGTGAGGTCGTGCCGACCTGCAGGAAGGCTGATCTGCTCGCGCGCAACGCGGTCGTACGAAGGAGAAAGTCTCAGCCTTGCTGACCCTATTTGCACCTGTCCCGCACCAACATACGTCACAGTAATAGATTCAGAAGCATCGAGTTCTAGGGCGCCTCGCCAGAAAGCAGTAAATGGGATTCGCTCACGTAGGACTGAGCCGGCTACCCACCAGTAGTAGTTGAAGCGTAGTGAGTTCATGAACGAAAGATTCCAGTCGTCTGGACCAAAATCGATGACCTCATCTACCCGCGTCGCTGTAAAGCGGGCCAACGGATTGTCGTAGGACTTCTCGCACAGTCCTACTGAAGGCTCATGTCCCATGGCCCGGTAACAGACAGGAAATCCCTGATATGTTTCACTCATCAACAGGACGCTCTTGCTGACAAGACCCAGACATAGAAGCCCGGCGATAATAGTGATGCGACCACCGAGCAGCATAGGCACACGGTAAGCCCAGTGCCGCCGAAGCCATCGCGAGCAAATCAGTGGAAGAAGTGCAAGAGCGCTGAGTAATTCTGGGAGGGAACTGAGCGGTAACCCAGATGCCTGAACATAATTGGCGCTTGGGAACACAAGAAGCACACCAACCAACGCCAAGAGTAGCGAGGGTGTGCTAAAAGCTCTCACGTTCGAGTCCCTTCCGCGGACGAAACACAGTGCGGGTAGTGATACGACCCGTATGGTGCCACACGTGGTAGGTTGCGATGAATGCCGAGATCCAAAAACTACTACCGTGAAATGACCGAGTCTGAAAGATGGCCCAAGCCGTGCAAGAGTCTATTCGAATTCTTGAGAGGAAACACGATTGGTCACTGACACGGTGCAATTTAACCTCTACTGCCGAGCACTCAAACACACACCAATCCTTGCCTGGATTCATGATGACCTAAGAACAATCTTTGAATTTCGTCAACACGAAATTACGAAGGTGTTTAAAAATGGGTTCGAATGTGTGGAGAGCACCCAGTCCTGATATCCTCAACACCTCATGACTGACGCAATCACCAGCGGCCTAACACTTCCCCACCGTGGTAAGTGGGCCGGTAAAATGGGGTTTGCACATGAAACACAACGACTTTCCTGGCTCCTAATCCCCACCTTGTGGTTTCTAAGTGTCGGTGTCTATGGGCAGTCGATTCCTTCCGTAGCGTCAGAGGATCAAGCACGTTCGGTCGAAGCGCTCGTGGCTCCGCCTAGAGATCACTGGCCGACCAACGGTGGCAACATTTACAACCAGCGTTACTCTCCTCTCGACGAGATCAATCGGGAGACCGTGGGTGACCTTGGAGCGGTGTGGCGGTTACACCTGGATGGCTCAGGCGTTGGTCAAAAATACTCTGGAGAAGCGCAGCCAATCGTGAGCGACGGAATCATTTATATGGTCACAGGAGCCAACGACGTTTTTGCTATCGGCGTAGACTCCGGTCAGATTCACTGGCGGTATAGTGCAAACCTAGATCCCGACATTTCACCGATCTGCTGTGGGTGGACTAGTCGTGGTGTCGGACTCGGTAACGGCAAGGTCTACGTCGGTCAACTCGATGGTCAGCTCATCGCATTGGACCAGCAGACAGGCAAACTGGCTTGGTCAGTTCAAGCCGCGCGGTGGGAGGATGGCTATTCGATTACGAGTGCACCGTTATATTTCGACGGCTTGGTAATCACTGGCTTTGCCGGTGCAGAGTATGGCATCCGTGGACGAGTCAGTGCGTTCCATGCTGCTGATGGGTCCCCGGCCTGGGTCTTTCACACCATTCCCGGACCTGGCGAAGTGGGACACGACACGTGGCCACAGGATAACGATGTGTGGATGCACGGCGGGGCGTCTGTCTGGCAAACGCCGGCCGTCGATCCCGAGTTAGGTCTACTCTACTTCTCCACTGGAAACCCCGGACCTGATTTCAACGGTGCAGTCCGTGCTGGTGACAACCTGTTCTCGGTCTCGATCGTCGCGATAGACGTGGCAACTGGGGAATATCGATGGCACTTTCAACAGGTACACCACGACCTGTGGGACTACGACTCACCGAGTCCAGTCGTTTTATTCGATGTCGAGATCGATGGCGTCGTCCGCAAGGCGTTGGCCGAAGCAAGTAAAACTGGCTGGGTCTACATTCTCGATCGAACTAACGGTGAGCCACTCATTGGCATCGAAGAACGACTGGTACCACAGGAACCCCGCCAGGCAACAGCAGCCACCCAACCCTATCCAATCGGCGATGCTATCGTGCCACAATCGATCGACATTGCGCCCGAGGGCTACACGCTTGTCAACGGTGGCCGAATCTTTACGCCATTCTGGACTGAAGGCGTTGTCGCCAAACCCTCGCCCTTCGGGGGAATCAACTGGCCGCCACCTGCCTACGACCCAACAACTGCCACTCTCTATGTGTGCGCGAATGACCGAACGCAGTTCTTTAACGGTGGTGATCGAGATTTCGAGATTGCTCCAAATGGAGCGAGATATATCGGTGGCACATTCGCGAGTGTGCCATTGCCATCGACGGGTATTTACGCTGCGGTGGACATGACAAACAACCGCTTGGTGTGGCGTCAGCAATGGGCAGACCTGTGCTACAGCGGTTCACTGGCTACCGCTGGGGGCCTCGTCTTTGTTGGACGGAATGATGGCCGCCTAACAGCACTCGACTCAAGTAATGGTGGTCTCTTATGGGAATTCCAAACAGGCGCCGGCTCGAATTCTGGAACGAGTACATTTGAGCACAATGGAGAGCAGCACTTAGTCAGCTACTCGGCTGGGAACCTCTTTGCTGGGTCACCGCGTGGAGACAGCGTCTGGCTCTTTTCACTATCCGGCACTCGGGAACCAGCGCAATCTCCGGCACTAGCGAAACGACCTCCGGCACCAGACCGGCAAGCCGATGTCGACTTAGGTCGTCAGGTCTTTGTTGAAGCCTGCGGTTTCTGTCATGGGCCGAACGGAGATGGGGGACACGGCGGTCCGGCACTCAATGGCCTAACAGACCTCGACCTCGGAGTCGCGAGCCTTATCGTCACGGAGGGCGGTGCTGACATGCCAGCGCTCGGGTCAAGTCTTACATCAGCTGAAATCCAAGACGTGGCCGCCTACCTCGTCGAGAGACTAATTGTGCGTTAGCACCTAACCTTGGGCGGACCACCATCGTCTTGGGTCTATACGTTCGCCGTAACCCAACCACCCATCGAGCCATAGCATCAACCGTCGCAGCGGTGTACCTGCGAGCCAACGACCGACGCGAAGCCACCATTTCGAAAAATCTTTGTTGTAGGGACAAACCCTGATGCAAATTGAACAGTCGGTATTCTGGGCCGTCCAGTAGCCAAAGCACTTCTCACCATCAATTGACCATTTTCGGACACCTTTAATGTTGGACTGGTTGTAGCGTTCTGTGCTCGGAGGACCATTCGGAATCGCCTGGACAGGACAGGCCGTGCTGCACTTCTGGCAAGCGTCGCAAAATTTCTTCACGCCAAATTGAATCGGCTTGTCGTGCGCCAGCGGAAGGTCAGTGTAAATCTTTCCCAAGCGAACACGTGGTCCGAACTCCTTCGTGATTAGTAACCCATGCCGGCCATACTCGCCGAGCCCGGCCCTGATCGCGAATGGAATGGCCAACGACGTGTCATTCATGCTAGCAACCGCCTGATAGCCAAGATTTTGGATGTACTGCGCGACTGATAAAACCACCATCGCATCCCGTGAGTATCCGGCTCCAGTTGCTGCTCCACTAAGTGCGGATGGGACAGTGCGGATCAGGTCGTAATCCATCGACTGGGCCGTGACAATGACATTCGTCATTTCAGCTGGAATCTCTTGCGGTCGCTCAGTGAGGGAAAGGTCACTAAACTTATTCACATACATCCAGCGCTCGTCGTAGTCGGTAATACCAACGAGGTCGGCACCAAAACCCTTGGCGACGCGCTTAATCTCGGCGGCCGTCTCCGCAGGCGTACCCAAGTCGATACGTTCATCCGCCACGCCACGGGTTAGTGTGAACTCGTCATTGAAACCTTCGCGCCGGTCAGCATCCAGTTTTAGGTCGGTAAAGAGGTCGGAGACCTGCCAGGCAGCGTTGCGCAACGCGTAATCCTTCTGGGTAAAACCGTCTGTCGACCGCCAATTACTGAGTGGCTCACGATAGGTTGCGTAGAACAGGTCACTCTTCGCGCTTCGGATCCGTGCATCCCACCAAGACCGGCGAAAAACATCATCTCGCTGAGAAAACCGCTGGAAATCAGACTGAATCTCAAAACCAGCCTCGGCATCTTTCGCATTGCGAGATGGACTGCGAGTGTGACGACTCATAACGCTGTCGAGCTTAATTTGAGGAAGGGGTTTTTACCAAGGCCTACCCTGCCACACCGGATGTAGTTTCTGAACTGACAGTA
>Ga0315336_1001489_pt1 | contig 45002 bp, 32 predicted proteins | sample ASW5metaG_FD_204512 | JGI IMG/M metagenome (GOLD analysis project Ga0315336, IMG submission 204512) | Ammonia-oxidizing marine archaeal communities from Monterey Bay, California, United States - ASW #5 | ecosystem: Environmental > Aquatic > Marine > Intertidal zone | place: USA: California... | reverse complement strand
GCCCGACCCGTGGCCACCCGCGCGTTGAGGCGTTCGAGATCGTACGTCTGTCCCATCTGATCGCGAATATCGTGGCAGAGAACAGGATCGGCGGCCAGTTCTTCAACGCAGTCGAGACGTGCGTTGATCACGTCAACGTCAGTGAGCGGGTTCGACAACCAGTCCGCAAGCAACCGGGCTCCCATGGAAGAAACCGTCTCATCAATCACGGCCAACAGGCTGCCGTCGCGATTGCCTTCACGCATCGTCCTCGACAGTTCGAGGCTGTGGCGAGCGGCCTCGTCGATGACCAGGTTTTCGCCCCGACGGTACGGCTCAAGCCGAACGATATGACCGAGGGCACTCTTCTGCGTCTCGCGGACATACTCCAGCAAGGCACCCGCCGCGATCGTACTCGGCGTCCCTTGTTCGACACCGAACCCCTCAAGCGTTTTTGTGCCGAAGTGGTCCAGCAGTGTCTTCAGGCACTCATCCCGAGAGAAACACCACGGCGGGCGTTCGCTGAATACCATCCCGCTGTCGGTCTTTCCCGAGTGGCCTTCGGGAACAAGGCACTCGGCTGGTCTGAGCCGAGCGAGTTCATCGCTCAGGTGGGCCGGGTCGACATCACTGGCGACGAACCGCCCGGTCGAAAGCTCCAACCAAGCCAACCCCACTTTCTCTCGCGCAGGGAATAACGCGGCCAAAAAGTTGCTCTCACGTGGATCGAGTAGCGCTTCGTCAGTCAACGTGCCGGGAGTGACGATTCGAGTCACTTCCCGTTTGACCATTCCGGTCGCCTTTTTCGGGTCTTCGACCTGCTCGCAGATGGCCGCCCGGCAGCCGGCCTGCACAAGCTTTTGCAGATAGTTCTCCAGTGCGTGATATGGAAAACCGGCCATGGGAACGGGATTCGGCGACCCCTTGTCGCGGCTCGTAAGCGTCAGTCCGAGAAGTTTGGCTGCGTTCTGCGCGTCTTCATAAAACAATTCGTAGAAGTCGCCCATGCGAAACAGCAGCATGGAGCCGGGATTCTGGCGCTTGACCTCCAGATACCGCTCCATCATCGGGGTCAGCTTCTTGCCGGATTTTGCCATGCTTGTCTGCTTAAGGTCGCTTTCTGAGAAAGGTGTTGCTGCTGACAGCGTTCCACATTGTCTGGAAGTGTTCGCCGTCTCGGACCGTGTCGGTGCGCCGACTACGGTGAGCCCCCGGTTTCCGGGAACAACATGCTCACACTCGTACGCTCATGAATCGAGCGAATCGCCTCGGCGAAGATCTCGGCGATCGAAATCACTTCCATGTTTGGCGGCAGTGGATCGAACGACGATTCGATCGTGTCCGTGATGAACATCTTTTTGATGACACTTTCGCCGATTCGGGGCGCCGACCCCTTCGACAAGACACCGTGTGAAACGGCGGCATAAATGTCGCGCGCACCGCGTTCTTTAAGCAGAGCCGCCATGCTGATCAACGAGCCGCCGGTAATCGTGAAATCATCGACGATCAGCACGTTCTTGTTCTGGACTTCACCGATGACTTCCAGCACCTCCGCGCTTTCGCTGTGATCGACGCGCTGCTTGTTGCCGATCACCACCGGAACATTGAGCAGCTTGGCGTACGCGGAGGCATCCTTGGCGAATCCGGTATCCGGGCTGCAGACGACGAGATCGGGAATTTCGAGACTGGCGACGTGGTCGCAGATGACGTTCCGCCCGTACAAGTGATCGACCGGGACGCCGAAGAAGCCCTGAATTTGGGGACTGTGCAAGTCCATCGTCAGCACGCGGTCGGCCCCGGCGGCTTCGATCGCATCGGCACATACCCGCGCCCGAATCGAAACGCGAGGCTCATCCTTTTTATCGCCCTTGGCGTAGCTGAAAAAGGGGATCACGGCCGTTATTTGCTGGGCGCTGGCCCGCTTCAAGGCGTCGACCCAGAATAACAGCTCCATGAAATTGTCGTTGACCGGGTGATGCACGCCCTGAACGATGAATGTATCGCGGCCGCGAACGTTCTCTCTAATGCGAACGAACACGTTGCCTTCGCTGAAGACATGAGCCCGGCAGGGCGTCAACGAAGTTCCCAATTCGTTGGCGACCGCTTGTGCCAGCAGCGGGTTCGCCGACCCGGCCAAGATTGCCAGATCGCCCACCGATGACTGAAACGGAATCGGCCGTGGACCAGTTTTTGGTAAGCCGGTTGGTTCCGATGGCGGCATGACATCCTACTTGTTCGAAAGGACTTACGGACGGGAGACGTGGGCGGAAGTCGATAGCGAGACTTCAATTCATCATATCGGCGCCGCCGCGCAACTCAAGCGTGTTCTTAGCGTACTGATCCGCGCGGTCGATTCACCGCGTCAAGCTTTTCCAAATGGATGTGTCGGGCCGATCACGCCGCTTGCGTGAACTACGCTCGCGCGACCGATTGCGGTTCGTTTGACGTCTCCGCTCGTTTGACGGCGCCGTGCTGAAACCGCTATACGTGGAGTCAAACTGGTCCCGAACGAATCCGACCGACCGGAGTTGAAGCTGTGGCGGCAAAACGTATTGTGAATTTCTCAGCCGGCCCGGCCGCTTTGCCGGTCTCCGTACTCGAAGAGGCCCGCGAAAACCTGCTTTCGCTGGGCGAAACGGGCATCGGCATCATGGAACACTCTCATCGTGGAAAGGCGTTCCTGGAAGTTTACGGGCAGACCGAGGCATTGTGCCGCGAACTCGCCGGGATTCCCCAAAACTACCGCGTTCTGTTTCTGCAAGGTGGGGCATCGACGCAGTTTTTCATGATTCCGATGAACTTTCTGTCATCCGGTGACGTCGCCGATTACTTGGTCACCGGCTCCTGGTCGGAAAAGGCGGTCTCCGAAGCCGACCGGTTCGGCGACGTTCATATTGCCTGTTCGAGTAAAGATCGCAACTACTGCTACATCCCCCCGTCCTGCGAATTCGGCGATCGCCCCGCCTACGTGCACTACACGTCGAACAACACGATCTACGGAACCGAGTTCGCCGAGATTCCGGCCGTACCCGACGACAGCCCGCTCATTTGCGATGCCAGCAGCGACATTTTCTCGAAGCCGCTCGATGTCTCGAAATATGGCATCCTATATGCCGGTGCCCAAAAAAACCTCGGTCCGAGCGGCGTCACGCTGGTCATCATTCGCGACGAGCTCGTCGAACGCGGTGCCGATGACATACCAACAATGCTCAAATATCGAACGCACGCCGAAAAGGATTCGATGTACAACACGCCGCCAACATTCGGCATTTACGTGATGGGGCTCGTGCTGACATGGATCAAGGATCAAGGCGGGCTCGAAGCGATCGCGCAACAGAACCAAGATAAAGCCGGCCGGCTCTACGCTTACTTGGACGAGAGTCGCTTGTTCCGTCCGACGGTGGAACCGGGCAGCCGCTCGCAGATGAATGTCACCTTCGTCACCGGCGACGCCGAGTTGGACGCCCAATTCATCGCCCAGGCCCAACAAGCTGGGCTCTCAGGGCTCAAGGGGCATCGCAGCGTCGGCGGCATGCGGGCGAGCCTTTACAACGCGTTTCCCAGCGAAGGTGTCGATGCATTGATCGCCTGCCTACAGGAGTTTGAGGCGTCCCATGGCAGTTGAAGGCCAAAAAGCGCAAGCATTGATCTACCGACCTTGAAGCAACCCCATGTCAGACTCTGAAAAAACCAACGACGATCTGGCACATGCCGATGTCGGCCTCGTCTGCGCTTTGCCGATCGAGTTGGGAACGTTTCTCGATCGATGCGAAAAGGTTCGCAAGTACTCCGGCGGCAAGTTCGTATTTCGCGGCGGCCGTTATGACGACATTCGCATAGCGATTGTTGAATGCGGGACCGGCTTCGCCCGCGCCCGCGCGGCAACGCAATCACTCATCGACGCCCATTCGCCCGATTGGATCCTCTCGTCCGGGTTTTCCGGCGGGCTGTTGCCTGAAATGAAACCCGGTCAGATCGTCATCGCGAATTCGATCGTCGACACGCACGAGCACGAATTGAACATCGACGTCCACGTCGCCGAAGACACCGCTCGAGGACTTTACGTCGGCCGATTCGTCACCGCCGACAAGATCGTCAGAATGGTCGACGAGAAGATGGCTCTCGCCGAGCAGCACGCTGCCATCGCCGTCGATCTCGAAAGCCTGGCCGTTGCACAGGTCTGCCAAGAAACGCAAACGCGTTTTATGGCGGTCCGAGTCATCAGCGACGATTTGTCCGCTGACCTGCCGCCGGAAGTGCTGTCGGTCATCGGCAATTCGGGAACGGTGAGGCTGGGAGCAGCGATCGGCTCATTGTGGAAACGCCCCAGCAGCGCGAAGGATCTGTGGAACCTGCGCGAAGCCGCCATGACGGCCGCCGAACGACTCGCCGACTTCCTCGACGGCGTCGTCCGCCAGATTTACAATGCCGGACAAGACAAGGCGGAATCGTGAACCGGCGCGTTGGCGCTCACCGAGTGGCAGTGGAGAGTGCCAACAGCGGGAGCAAGCGGAGGGTGCCATGCTCTCACGCCGCGAGGCGGGTGAGCATGCCCGCGCCGAGTCACCAAACCAGACACCCACGAGACTGTTCCGTCGCCAACACAATGACTCTCACAGAATAGGCAAAGGTCTCTCATGCGCGAGTGGATTCTCTCGGAAGTGAACTACGGCTTCGTGAAGGAGAATCCGTACGACGTGGCCGTCTTGCCGATGGGTGCTACCGAGCCTCACAATTTTCATCTCCCCTACGGCACCGACACGTACGAGGCAGTCGAAATTGGCTCGCGTTGTTGCGAAGCCGCCTACAAGAAGGGGGCCCGCGTCGTCATGTTGCCGGCCGTTCCCTACGGAACCGAAACGAACCAGATGGCGTTTCCTCTGGCCATGAACTTGAACCCGTCGACGCTGGCCGGTGTGATTTGCGACCTCGTCGATTCGCTGGAGACGCACGACATCCACAAGTTGCTGATTCTCAACAGCCACGGCGGAAACGAGTTTAAGCCGGTGCTCAGAGAGTTGACCGGCCAGACGGCCGTTCATATTTTCTTGTGCGACTGGTTCCGCGGCGCCTCGGCCGACGTTCAGTCGCAGATTTTTGAAGACCCCGGCGATCACGCGGGCGAGATGGAAACGGCGCTCGGCTTGGCTTACTTTTCCGACCTGGTTGCGACCGACCCCGACACGGGCAAGATTCTCGCCGACGACGGCGCGACCCGTTCCACACGCTTCGAAGGCGTCAACAACGGCTGGGTCTCGATAAGCCGCCCCTGGCACTTGCTGACAAAGAACACCGGCGTCGGCAACCCCCACCCCGCGACGGCCGAAAAAGGCCGACAACTCATGGAAACGCTCGTCGAGCGCATCTCAGGCTTCCTCGTTGAATTGGCCGCCGCCCCGCTGGATGAAGAGTTTCCGTTCTGAGGGGTGAGTGGAACACCGGCCGCGCACGATCCGCGTGGTCGAATCCTAGGCACTGCTTCTTCTTTCCGAGAGTCTTTCCGAATGGCCTCGCGCGCGGCATCGCGATCGTTCTGAAGATTCGCCTTGCCTACGCCAGTGCGAACGCGAATACTGAACCATTGCGAGCCCGGCCAATGCATCATGACACGGCGCAGGGCAGCGACGGCCTTTTCGGAGGATTGCGCTATGCGAAGGTTGAGATCTTCGAGGGACGGATCGCCACGTTCATTTCTTGTCATGACATCCGCAGTCATTACGGCTGTTGCTGCTTCCGGAGGCTGTGACGTCCGTCGGACAAGGGCGGTCCATGCTCCCGATCATCTGAAGGAGCAGAGAGCCCAAGCAAAGAAATCGATCAAAACATCGGGTATCCTCGATGTTGCCAAACGTTACGACCGTCTGGAGTCGTGCGATTTCGACGTGAACTATGTCCGTTACCTTGTTGATGTGGATCCTAGGATGCCTAAAGGAGTGGCTGGCAAGGTTCAAGAGACGCGAACCGGAACCGGTCGTTTCGAACGTGCTGAGAACGAAGCGTCGCTCCATTTTTCCTTCAAAGAAGAAAGTTGCGTCGGGTATTACAAATACTTCTACGTCCAAATGCAAAGTCCAATTGCTGCCGAGCTGCGCGGTGATGAGTGGATGGAGCGCAGATATGAGTTGGACGTGACGCCGCACGAATCGAGCCTGAGATTACTGTGGGCATCCCTCGATGGAAGGGAAATCGCTATCGAGGATGCAGCCAATGCATTGCTGTTTGCTAATTCTGGGATAGAACCCGCGGTTCCTGCAGATGAACCTGATCGAGCCGCGGAACTCACGAAAGGTGAAGGCTTCGCTATCTTTGCATCGCAGATCGGCAATCCCTTCGGAGTTTTCGACCGTCCAGAATATCTCGACTCGTTTGTTGAAGCCATCGGAAAAAGTGGCTTGTGGGTTTGGGAGACGGGCAGCAACTCAAACGTTTTCACGGCAACGTGGTCACGCCGTCCTGGATATCATCCGAGAGTGTCAACCAGGGATGTTCTTTCTAGGCAGTACACACTACACATTGATCCGACTACGAAGCTGGTCAGCAAAATCGAATCGACCACGACGTATCGCGAACCCGGAGGAGGCACGCCCACTCCTAACCTTCACTATTCAGTGGAATTTGGCTACAAGAACATAGAATACGGGACGCACAATTAGATGAGCACATTACGCAATGGCCTATTACATTGCCTCTGCATACGCCGCGGTTCGGGATCGTAGCGATACGGAATCCTCCTGGAGGTACGCTCGCCGTGAAAGTTGCGACATTCAACCGCAGTTCGCGCGGCCTGATTGTTCTATTGCTGGTTACGTTAATTGGCATTTGCGTATTTTGGAAGGTTGAAAGCGCGCGGAAGCAGGGCGTGCGTAGGCAGAACGCCACGATTGCTGAAATCGAAGAGTTGCACGGCAGGGTCAAGTTTGGTGAGGGGCGGCTCGACAAAACAGTCGTAGAAGTCAACCTTGCCGGCCGAGCGATCAGCGACCAGAAGTTGGAGCACGTCAAGGAACTGACCAGCCTCCAAAGACTGTATCTCACCGGAAATTATGTCACGAACGCCGGGTTGATCGATCTAAAACAGCTGACCGAACTCCGACATCTGTCGGTCTCAAGGAATCAAATCACCGACGACGGCCTGAAACACCTAAAAGTGTTAACCAGACTCGAAATTCTTGACCTGTCCGGCTTAAAGGTCACCGACGCCGGGTTGGAGCACTTGAAAGGTTTCACCGAGCTGCGATCGCTTAATCTTTCCACCACGGAGATCAGCGATGCTGGGTTGGAGCATCTAAAGGAACTCGCCAAGCTCAAGACGCTATTCCTCACGAATACCCGGCTCACGGATGCCGGACTCGTCCATCTGAAGCATTTGACGGACCTCGAAAACCTGAGGTTCTCCGACACCCAGGTGACCGACTCCGGCTTGATCCATCTGGCGAGACTTACCAAGCTGCGGAACCTGGAGTTCTTCCGTGCGCAGGTGACCGACGACGGACTGGAACACTTGAGAGGGTTGACCAAGCTCGAAGTTCTATGGCTTCCCGGCACCCAAGTCACCGACGCTGGATTGGAGCATCTAAAAGGATTGACCGAACTCAAATCGCTCAACTTCGCCCGCACCGACGTCACAGACAAAGGAGTGGACAATCTCAAACAGTCATTGGCGAAATGCGACATTCGGTATTGATCGCAGATTCGTTTTCGCGGCTGTCGCGCAGCTGGCGAACGACCAGTAGAAATCAGAAAATCCACCTTCACGACCAGTTGAGGCATCTCGTGTTCGACGATGCGCCGTCACGCTGATACACTCCGCATCGCCCGGAACGAGGTGCGCCCGCGCTACTACCGATAATCCGTATGGCAACGAATACAGCGTTGTTCGGCGTTATTGAGTGCTTTGGAGAAGGCTTCAAAGTTTTTCGCGATGGCGGCTTCTGTCAGGCCGCGGGCGCTCTGTAGGAGGCCGGCGGCTTCTTCTGAGTATTCGGGGTCGCCCGCCGACTCGTAGCTCTCGTCGGCGATGACCTTCGTGAGAGCCGCCAGAATTCCCGATTCGTGCTCGATCGGCTCGAGTTGCCGCTTGAATTCGGCTTCGTTGGTGATGTTTTTCTTGAGCCATTCGAACGCGCCCTGCATCCGCTTCATCAAGCCGCCGCGGTCGGCCCGCTCGCTTAAGGGGACGTCTTCCGGCAGTTCGGCGACGTCGCTGGGACGTCCGCCGGAGAGAACGAGCGTGAGTTGTTCGAGCGGAATCTGCGCGGCTTTGTAGGATTTCATTCCCAGCCCGTTGGCCGCCTGTTCGATCTGGGTCCCGATGTCGCGAATCATTGGGCCGCGCTGTGCGCCCTTGTCGGCGTCGGGATGTTCGGCGAGAACTCCGCCCAGAGCCGCCAACGTGGCTCCCAGGAATTTGACGTCCTTGTAGTGCGAGTTGTATTGGCCGACCCGCCCCATGTAACCCGCAATCTCGTTGCGAATTTTTTTGATCTCGGCGTTTAATACGGCTGCTGACACAACGTTGGCCCAGTCGGCCCCCGCGTCGCTCGGCGGATCTTCGGCGGGTTCGTCTGCTTGGGGCGCTGGCGATTGCGTAACGGGCACTTGCGTGTCGCCGCCGGACGGCCCGGTTGGGCGGCGATCGTCGGCGACTGTGAGCGGATCGTCGAACCAGACGTCGTAAGGAACATTGCCCAGCCACTTTCGACCGTTTTTGTCGATACGGACTAATTGATCGCGTTCACTGGCGTTCTCGGTCGTCTGGGGAACCGACGACGGTGCAGTGGGGACTGAGGAATTCTTAGCCGGCGATTTGCCTTGAGCCGGTGGAGCGGACTGCCCGCATCCGCACAGACCGAACATCCCGGTGAGAACGAAACAAAAAATGCATCTTCTCACGATGCACTGCGCCGGCCGGGTTTCTGCGCGCATTACACTACGAGAGACCAGTTCATTTCGACCACAATCGGACGACAAAACCATCACAACAAGCGGCTCCTTACACTCAGCAAACCTGAAAGTGCCGACGACAACGCACACGCGGCACGATGCTCTTCGGTCATTCTAACAGTTCGCGTCGCACACGTGCAGCGTAACTGTCAGGGCCGAATAACCGTCTCTCGAACATGACACACGGATTGCCTTCGAGTGCCGCGGGCAGTTGGTCTGCTTGTACTTTTGGTGTCGCACTACCTTACACTGGCTGACAAGCAGCCAGTGGCACCCCTTTCAGCAAGCCGAACAACCGGCACAACACCTGTTCCCAGCCCGGTCCGACATTGATCGCCGTCAGCGGGGCGGTATTCGCCGCGTGACCGGAGATCTTTCACAACGGTGCCCATTCGTCCCAGCATTGGCGACCGAAAAAATGGCCGAATTTGGGCTCTCATTTTGCCGCCAAGTTTCGGTTTTCAGAGGCCGATTCACCAGCATGACGTATGCTTTCGGGTCGACGTTGGGGCCGGTTTCGACCGCCCTTACGACATTGACTTCAAGAGGTAGGTGTTTCGAGCCTCGACGTGAGTTGAGAGCCTCGACACTGTCGGCGTGAGATCGCGTTTAGCGAACCTGTAGCAAGAGGCTCCTATTTGAGCCTCACTTGCGTCTTGAGTCGCTACAGAGAAACTCGACACGATCTTGCCGAGTCGCGAAAAGGAGCGAGCGAGATGAAGAGACTACTCAGCGTATGTGCGATGGGATGCCTGTTGGCCGGTTCGACCGGTGCTTCGGCGGGCGAGCCCGGATTGTTCCCCAGTTACGGCCGACGAGCGAAGCCGATCGCGTCGCCTCGACGGCCTGCGCGGTGGACTTCGGGTGTTTCGAGCCTATTCGGTCGTTCGTTTATTGTGAAAACCGCTACCAACCCGGTTCCTCCCGCACCGGGGGTCGAGCCTGACTATCAACCGATTCCCCAGTCGGCTACGCGGTATCTGCAAACCGAACCGATGCCTTACTCACAGATCGAACCGCTGCCTGCCGGTGTTCCGGGAGGTGTCGACTTCATGGAGCTGTATCACCGTGTGAAATACGAGGACAAGCACAATATTCATCCGTGTGCCGTCACGAAAATTGTGCGCGTCATGGACCCCTGCTACGACCCCAGGGCGTGCTGTGAACCACGGTGTGTGTACGTGCAGATTTGCGTTCCCCCGTGCGGATGTCCGCCGAAGATCAAGGTCAGCCGCCGCGGTCGTAAAGTGAAGTACGACTACGGCGAGTACGAGGTCGAACTCGTCTCGAAAAAGGGAACGGTGTACGTCGACTACGACGACTGATTGATGCGTTGAAGCCTTGTCACCAGGCAGGAGAGACCCTCCGCCGCCGCGGTGACTTCACATCGCTGTGAAAAACAATCTGTCTGTAGCCGGGCCGGCTTGCTGGTCCGGCTACGGTGCTTCTTTGCGATCGTTGCCGGCTGTCGGCGACCGTTACGAGCCGGCGGAAACATCCGCCGCGAGGTTGATCGAGCGAAAGCCCACGGACAGGCAGGCATCATACACCCGCACCCAGTCGCCGGCAGTGACATCCGGATCGATGTCGAGAACGACAGGGGTGTCAAGGTCGCCACCGGCCCGTGCACGCAGTTCTTGCTCCAATTCGTTTCCAATTGCGAGCGGCTTTCCTGCATCGTCCAATTCGACGACGGCTGTTCCAGCTGCGGCGTGCCGAACGTGCAGCCAAATGTTCTCTGTGGGCTCGTCCTGCTGATCGGATTGAACAGAATCGATCGAACCCTGCGACAGACGGGTCGGCAACAACGACTCGCGCACCTGCCCCACCGACGCGCAGACGAAAAAGATCAAAAGCAGAAAGACGACGTCGATCATCGGCGTCATCGCACGATCGGCGTGAATGTCTTCGTCGTAATGACGGCTCGGAATACGCATCGTGAGTTCACTCAACGTTCAATTCGGAAACACAGCAATCAAACCACTGTCACGAGAGCAGAACAGAAACAACTGACTCGTCTATTTGAGCAACACGGGAACACTCACGTTGCGAACACCAGCCCGCGCACATGCGATTATGATCGGCTCGGTGAGAGCATACTCGACCGAGCGGTCCATGCGAATGTGAACCTCGAATGCGTTACCATGCTCGGCGAAACCGGAAACGATCATTTTATCGACAGACGCGAACTCGACCGATCGCGAACCGACGTGCAGGACCCCGTCAGGGGTGATCGTGATCACGAGCCGTTGGGGGGCGGCCGCCGGCTCTTCATGCGTTGCCTCAGGCAACGTCACGTCGATCTGACTTTCGCTGCGCGCAAAGTGCGACGCGGCCAGAAAGAAGATGATCAACAAAAACACCACGTCAATGAGCGGCGTGATGTTGAATCGAAGGCCGTGTTGACGACGGCGGGTCGGGATTTTCACTCGCCTCGCTCCCGCTTCGAACCGGCCCCTGCGAGCCCGCTATGTGGCGGCATGTCGGCGGCGGCCGGCTCTTGTATACGGCCCGTTTCCTGGCGACGGCCCTTTCGGCTGCGTTTGAAATCGGAAAAGATGTGCTCGGCCAACAGGCTCGCCTCGGCGACAAGTTCATCGATCCGGTTGCGGAAAATGGCGAACGCGCCCAGCGCCGGCACGGCCACCCCCAGCCCCAACAACGTCGTGACCAGCGCCTTGTAAATGCCGGGCGCGAGCTCCGCGACTTGAGGGTCGGCTTTCGACTTAAATTCGTGGAACGCCAGTATCATGCCCCAGACGGTCCCCAATAGTCCGATCATCGGAGCCAACGTGCCGATGACCGACAAATACTCGATCTTCCGCGAGAGGCGAGCGGCTTGTTCGGTTGAGGCGTCTTCCATCGACTTTTCGACCGCCGCGTAACCGAGGTCCACGTCGGTAAGTCCCGCACCGAGCACATGTGAAAGGAAACAAGATCGATCGCGGCACAGCGATTCGGCTTCAGCAAACCGGTTCTTTTGGATCAGAGCATGCACATTTTCGGAGAGTGCGTCCGGCATCAAGGTTTTTCGACGCAAGCTCAAAGCATGTTCAACTATCAGCGCGACCATCGCCACGCTGAGCGCCATGATGACCACGCCGATGATCCCGCCGGCGCGGAACAACTCTCGGACGTCCAATTCGTTTTGGACGTCGGCTCCAGGGGCATCGGCAGCCGACGCGCTCCCCACCATAATCAGGCACAAGCCAATGCCCAACAGCAGGCCTCGAGTCCACCAGGAACGAGTGACAAGATCACAAATTTCAGTCAGCGCACGCAACGCAAGTATCCTCAATTATGTTGCCGATTCTCGGTGGGCCGACAACCGGGTCGATCACTCCGTAACATCACGATAACGATACAGACCACCGTTTTGCCGCGCCAGTTTCATCAGAAAATTCTCACGCGATGTGTTGCGTCCTTCTCCAAATTCAACGCAGTGAATTCGGGCGCGGCGCTTGTTGAGCCTGCGAATCTCGTCCAGGTCGCCCGCATAAAGAATCGGCACGCCGGCGTCAGTCAGGAAGAAGATTACGTCGGCCTCGAGCGAGATGGCCAATTCCAGCGCCTGCATGTGCTCGGTCCCGACGTCTGGATAGACGGCGTCGATAAATTGGTGGGCACGAGCCAGGTTCATGTCGGAACAGCGCAGGAGTCCCGTCGACCCTCCTCGCGGATCGGGCATCGACATCGCCCGGTCGTTGTAGAAAATGACTTGAAACTCTTGGCGCGGGTTGAGGTCCCGCAAGCTGGCTTTCAACTCGGCTCGGGCGATGTCGATCGGTGCCGGACGCTGCTCGGTTAACATGCTGGCCGAGGCATCGAGCACGTACACGAATCGTTTTCCACCATCGCGGATTTTGAAGAATTCCGTCTCGCCCGGCCCAAGGCGCCGCGCGGCGCGTTGATTTTCCTGCTTTGGCGGTGAATTCTTGCCCGCCGTCTCTGGGGCGGAGGACGCATCTGACCGCGGTCCGATCAACGGTGGCTGCTCGACGCTCGGTTCATCTGCCGGATGAGGCTGTTTGAGCGTTTCTTCAGCTGAAGGCTCGTCCACGGTCGGCTCATCGGGTGACGGGTCGTTTTCGGCGTCGGTGGAACGATCGACGACATAGATTCCAACATCACGGAATTCACCGTGACTCACCGGACCGAGAGAGCCGTTGCCGCAACTTTTCAGCACATTCGCAAACAGCAGGAAAAGCAGCAAATGGGCAACGACGGATGCGAGCCAACTGGGAATTGCCCCTCGAAACGATTTCAGCGTTTCGGTTTCGCGTACTCCGGGCATCCTCACCGGCTCCGTGAGAGACTCGATTGACTGACCACCCGGCTGAGTCTATTTCTCCGCCGAAACCGCGTCAACAGGCAGTCGTGAAGGCGGCCGGCCCGTCGGAAGGAGCAGGCTCGTTAACCCCACACGGTGCGGACGACGGTATGTCGTTCTCACCCCGATTGTGGCTGGCATATCCAGCTTCCGCTCCATTTTTGCCACGCGTCCGCTTTACAAGCCCCCAATGTCCGAAATAAAATAGGGGTAATGAGAGACCTGAACCGAATGGATCGCTCGAATCAGTTGGCACGCTGACACTGACGTTGCTCGCTCGGGAAAGTCGCCGCGTGAGCGACCAATGCCTGAGGATCAATCCCTCAGACGAAGCCATCCGATACAACGAGCGGGGAACCCGTATCCTCGGTTCGAAAGGTCGCGTCGGGAATGTCGACACGGAAGCGCAGAAACGTCAACTGGGTGCTTCATGATCGACTCAATAGACTCTTGCGATGCTCCGGCAAAACCTTGTGATGAAATCGCATTGAACCGCGCGGATTGGTCTGCGATCAGAATCGTTGGCGGGTCGCGGCGCTCGGGCAAATCCCCCTCGTCACTCGTCTTCATGACGCCGTTGGAGAGTGAACGCCCGCGCATTCGACGTGGAATATCCGGCATGAGTTGTCGCCGAAAGACCAAAGGTCAAACTGTTCAATCAAAGGGATCGTTTCGTGTTTATTAGTGAAACACACCTACCGCAGGTTTTGCCGCCCGACAGATACACGTCTCAAGAACAGTATGAATGTGAGATCGAGCATCTCTTTAAGCCGGGCTGGCATTTCATCGGGTGCCTCGACGACATTCCCAATGACGGTGATTACTTCACGTACGATCTGTTCGGGCATCCGATCATCGTTTGGAACAAGGATGGCGAGATTCACGCGTTTCTCAACGTGTGCGCGCACCGATTCTCCACGCTTCGCGACGACCCGTGCGGCAACCTCTGCTCGCTGCATTGCCAATATCACGGTTGGGAATACGACACGTCGGGCGAGACGCGAAAAATCCCCGATGCGCCCAGCTTCAAGCCCATGGAGAAAGGGTCGCTGGGGCTCAAGAAATATCGCATCGAGTTTCTCGGCCAAGCCATCTACTTGACCTTGGCAAAGGAAGGGCCGACGCTCGAGGAAGTGCTTGGCCCCGGTTACGAAACCGGCCGGCGGTTATTCTCGACCGATCGCCGCTTGCTGCTCACGACGTCATACGAAGTCAACGCAAATTGGAAAATCAAGATCGAAAACACGCTCGAAAGCTATCACATCGAGCTCATTCACCCGGAAACCTTTGCGATCCGGCCCGATGCGCAAATCTGCGAGCATCAAATTGAGCCGGGCTTTACAACGTTCCGAACGTCCCAGCCGCCCCCCAAGAAGCGTGACTCGCGGCTCAATGCGATGGCCCACAAGATTGCCGGAGTGCCGTTTAGCGAAGAGTACATTCATCACCTGTACTACCCCAGCATCATGATGGTCGAGACCGGGTTGATCGGAATCGCGGAATCGACATTCCCGTTGTCGCCCTCCAAGAGCAGGGTATTGTTGAAATTCTTCGCATACACGGGGCCAAAAGAAAAGCTCAGCGCCCGGTTGCTCTATCGAGGGATTCGGTTCTGGGGCAAGCGGTTCTTCACCAAAGTCGTGATGGAGGACGCGGGAATCCTGCCCAGCATCCAGAAAGGCATGGAATCGAACGATGTACCGTCGGAAGGCTTGATCTCGATTCGTGAGGAACGCATCAACCACTTCCAAGATTTTATTCTGCGTGCAACGAGTGGCGATGACCCGAGCGCCGCGTCAGACGATACGCCCCCGATTCACCCGATTGCATCGTAACTTGCAGCGGGGAAATCGTAGAGACTTGCAGCCATCATCGCGGCCGTTTTTCTGCCGGTGTCATGAAACGCCATACAGCGCGTCGGCCTAGGCGACATCAAGAACGCTATCGAACATTCCTAAACGACCTACTCCGCGGCGGAACCCTTTCCCATGATCGATCTCACTGGAAAAGTTGCACTGGTGACCGGAAGTTCGCGAGGCATCGGTAAGGCCTGCGCGCTGCGTCTGGCCGAAGCCGGGGCGGACGTCGTGATCAATTACGTCACCTCGCGTTCGGCGGCCATGGAGACGGCTCAGCAAGTTATGGCCATGGGGCGGCAGGCTTACGTCATCAAAGCCGACGTGGGCGAAGACGACGACGTGCAGTCGATGATGGAGTTTCTCACCGAACGTGTGGGTCGGCTCGACATCATTATCAGCAACGCCGCCACCGGTGGATTTCGTCCGCTGCTCGAATCGAAACCGACGCACTTTCGCGCCACAATGAACATCAACGTGCTGTCGCTCGTCTATTTGGTGCGAGCCGCGCTGCCCTTATTGGAAAACTGCGAAGGCCGAGCCAAAGTCGTCGCGCTCTCCAGCCACGGATCGCATTTGGCGTTACCCAGCTATGGCTTGATTGGCGGGTCCAAGGCCGCTCTCGAGAGTATCGCCCGGCATCTCACGCTCGAAGTCGGCGATCGCGGCATCAACGTCAACATCGTGAAAGCGGGAGTCGTGGAGACCGATTCCACACGCAAGGCGACGTTCAACAGCGAACTTCTCGACGATCGTCGTGAAAAGACGATGGTGGGTGAGCGCGATCTGGTGGCCGCGGACGTGGCGAATGTCGTGATGTTCCTCGCCAGCCCGCTGAGTGACCTCATTCAGGGCGAAACCGTGACCGTCGATGGCGGAGCTGCGATTCACATCTGATGCAAGACGGCCGCAATTTGACCAGTTCATGCTGGCTTAAATCCGACCCGCCGCACCTTGCACGACTTCGCGTTCACTCTCGGGCCGTTTCGCTTCCGGACGTTTATTCTGCGCGGCCGCCGATTCATCAACCGGCCGGCGTATCGGCTTGGCTTCGATGATGTCGGCGTCCAGGCTCATCGTCTTGTGAATTTTGACGATTTCAAAACCGGTGTCCGCAAATATCTGTTCGAATTCGGACAAGGTTCTCAAGCCCCCGCCCGCATCAACCATCATCTGCACGTCTATCAGCTTGACCAGCCGATCGGTGCCGTTCGCGGGGTTGACCACGGCATCGACGATCAGCAAGGTTCCGTTTTCGGGCATCGCCTTGCGACAGTTGCCGAGCATCGTCCGCACACCTTGGTCGTCCCAGTCGCGGAGAACGTGCTTAAACAGGTACGCGTCGGCGCCTTCGGGAAGCGCCTCGAGAAAATTGCCGCCGACCGCTTCACAACGGTGCGACAATCCCATTGATTCGATACGGCCCCGGCCCTCTTCGTCGATCGTCCGTGGTTGATCGAACAACACGCCGTTCAAGCCGGGGTTGGCCTTGAGGATTTCGCAGATCAGGCCGCCGCCTCCGCCGCCGACGTCGACAACTTCGTTGAAGCGGCTGAAATCGAAGGCTCGCACCAATTCCTGGCAGTGCATTCGCGTGAACCCATTCATGCCTTTGATGAAGATGTCATGCTCGCGGGGGTGTTTGGGATACCAGCTCCAAACGCGTTCTCCGTGCGCGATCTCGAAACCCGTTTTCCCCGTTCGAACTGACTCGAGAATCTCGCTATTCGATTTCCAGAGTTCGTCTCCCAGGCTAAGAACCCACCAACGGGATGATTCGGGATCGTCGCTTAGGAGCGTCTTGCCGTGCTTCGCCAGGCCAAAGACTCGTCCGCGATCTTCCGCGAAGACGTCATACGCGGCGAGGAGCCGCATGATCCGATACAGAGACCGCTCGTCGGTTTGTGTAACCTGGGCCAATTCGCCGATAGAGTAGGCCCGTTCTTTGAGCAGATCCGCAATTCCCAACTCGGCAGCCACATAAACAGCCCGCGGCAGATGGACTGAGTGGATCATGACGTAAATATTCGGATACCAGGGGCCGGACCAAATTCTCAGCCCCAGGCGAAACAGAAACTTTTTTAATCGGTAAAGCACTTGATTTTCTCCCCCGAACTCGACCGTGAGATGATCCGCAGGATGCCCACGCAGCCGGCACGGTTCAAGGTTCGCAATTCCAGTCGAAAAGGCCCCTTCGTTAGGAACACCCGCCGTAAGCTTGGCCAGGTAACCAAGCAATTTCCCTGTCATCCCATACTACCTAGTTGACCACGGCATTCTAGGGCAAATGCCCCTGCCGGTTACGATTCAGGCTGAGCAGCCACGGGTGGTACCGTTTTTTCGAGATAGTGCCTCTTGGCATCAAGACATGGAACTCCCGATGTCACCGTAATTTGGGAGACTGCGCGGCTGTGGATGTCAACTCGTTTCTGGCATTCGAGGACCGTCAAAGTGAACCAGCCGCCGGGAGATTTTAATCCTGTAATAAGGGCGCTGGACGACCGACCGTGTGCGGCAGCACGAAACGCGTTGTTCAATCGGTGGTGGGCGAACAGCCCAGAGACATGGAACTGAGCCACAATACGACCTAGATCCTTGCGCCGAATCCAGTCGTGTCTGGCAGGCGCACGCTGGTTTCTTATCCCGTACCCCCCTGAAAACACGTTCGATCTTCAGTTTTTTGGTGAGCGTCGCACATTAAACAAGCTCCACATTCCACTCAAATTACCCAGCAAGATCTCTAAACAGGTATGGGAAATCTGGGAATTATGGGGTAGGATGGTGGTATGTACGCAGATGTCAATGGAGTTCAAAAAGTTCTCGTCGCCGGTGGCGGTGCGATTGGACGGCAGATTGCTGTCAGCGTTGCACGTTGCGGACTCGACGCAACGGTCTACGACGTTGACCCGCAAGCGCTGCGCGCCGCGGAAGTTGCCTGCCGTTCTCACGTCGATGAACCACCGTATGCATCCTCGGCCATCGGCACGTCGGACCTTGCCGCGCAGGCTGTCGCGACACAAACGGTTGGAACGATGAGATTCACCGACCAGCCCGAAGTCGCCGGGCTCGACGCCGACCTGTTGATTGAAGCGATCCCGGAAAAAATTGGCTTAAAACGCCAAGTCTTTCAGCAGTTTTCGCAAATCTGTCCCGCGCACACAATTTTCACCACCAACACATCGGTTCTTATGCCGTCGATGTTTGTGGCGGCCACGGGACGACCGTCGCAGTTTGCGGCGCTGCATTTCATTATGGACAGTGATCTGATCGAGATTATGCCGCACTCCGGTACCGATCCGGCAACAATCACGGCTCTACAAAAGTTCGCCGAGCGAATCGGACATCTGGCAATCACCTGCCGCAAAGAACAGCCGGGCCACTTGGTCAACACAATGTTGATCTCGCTCAACGATGCGGCACTGACGTTGGCCGCCAACGGTGTGGCCAGCTACGAGGAGATCGATCGCGCCTGGATCATGGCCACACACGTCGATCGAGGCCCGTTTGGGCTATTGGATCTCGTGGGGCTGGATACGGCGCTGGAAGTCACCAACTACGCGGCCGGCGTGACCGGTTCGAAGCAAAAGCGAAAAAATGCCCAGTTCTTGCAACAGTTCGTTGATCAGGGGCGGCTGGGAATGAAGAATGGAGTCGGGTTCTATTCGTATCCGAACCCCGCCTATCAAGATCCCCGATTTCTTACGCAGACCCAATCGGCAATCGGAGAAGGCGTTCCGCAATAGCGATGTATCTCGATCGCGCTTTTTCACTCCATCAAGTCGAGGTCGCATCCCTGTGAATTACGTCGTCATCACGGGTGTCTCAACGGGCATCGGGTTCGCCGCCGCCGAGCATCTCATCCAAAACGGCTACCATGTATTCGGTAGCGTTCGCAAATCTGAAGATGCCAAGCGCGTTCAGTCTTCGCTCGGTCAAGAGTTTACTCCGCTGATTTTCGACGTGACCGATCCGCCAGCCGTTTCCCGGGCCGTCGACGAGGTCGAGAGCACCATCGGCGAACATGGACTGCGCGGACTTGTCAACAACGCAGGCATTTGTCTGATCGGCCCGCTGATGCACATGCGTGACGACGAATTCCGCAGGCAATTCGAGGTCAATGTGTTTGGATTGCTGGACGTGACGCGAAAGTTCTTGCCACTTGTGGGAGCCCAACGAAATTGTGCGTTTGCCCCGGGGCGAGTCGTCAACATCAGTTCTGTCAGCGGCCGAGTCGCCTACCCATTTTTGGGAGCCTACGCGTCTTCGAAGTTTGCGGTGGAAGCGATCTCCGATTCTTTGCGGCGGGAACTGATGCTGTACGGTATCGACGTAATCCTCGTGGAGCCGGGCGCCATTCAGACACCGATCTGGGACAAGGGGCTCGAAATCGATCTGTCCGAATACGATACGACCGACTACAAAGCAATTCTACGGAATCTCCATACCGATCTCGAAGGACAAAAGAACGGTGCCCGTCCGGTGTCCGACGTGTGCCGCGTCATACATACGGCCTTAACCCGGCGGCGCCCCAAAACGCGGTACGTGATTCCGAATAGCCGCGTGTCACGATGGTGGGCACCGCGGCTCCTGCCCGATCGCTGGTTGGACTTCTGCGTTCAACAGGCGCTGCGTATTCGTTTGCCAAAGCCAATCGCCATGACATCGCACGCCGAAAAGGCCGAAGAACGTTCATGAATGAGGATGTCATGCACGGGATGCCACTGGCGATTGTCGGCATGGCCTGCCGCTTTCCCGGTGCGGATAACCTGGACGAGTTTTGGCAGATGCTGCTGGACGGCGGAAGCGGAATCGCGCCGCTTCCCCAAGAACGCTTAGACCGGCAGTTGAATTTCGACCCGCAGAAGGGCGTCCCCGGAAAGACGTACTGTCAAGTCGGGGGCGTCGTCCCCTGGCGGGACGTCGATCGCATGATCTGCCCAGTGAGCGAAGACATCCTCGCACGTTATGACGTCGCGCATCAGACGCTCTGTGAAGTTGCCGCGGCGGCTTATCATCACGCGGGGTACGAGCTCGGTGAGTCTTTAGGCGGCAACACGGGCATCTACATCGGGAATTCATCGGGAGGAAGCGATCTCGTCTACCGCACCGCCTACCACGTATACGCGCGAGAGATGGCAGAACGCCTTCTCGGTGTCGCCAGTTTTTCCGGACTCGCCGAAGAGGAACAACGGCTGATTCTAAACGATGTGGTCGAATCGATACGGTCAGAATTTCCGAATCGCGAGAGCTGTCCGATTGCCGACTTTGCACCGCATGCCGCCGCGGGCATTCTGGCCGAGGCTTTTCGAACAACAGGTCCGGCGGTCGTTGTTGACGCGGCGTGCGCCTCGTCGTTCGTCGCCCTCGACCTCGCGGCCAATGCGATCGCCCAGGGCGTTGTCGACTCGGCCATTGTGGGAGCAGCGGCTTGCCGGAAGTTCTACGAATGGGTTGCCATCGCTCAGGCTCAGTCGATGACCACACGCGGCGTCACGTGCCCCTTCGATGCCGACGCCGATGGTTTGATCAGTTCGGACGGCTACGGCGTCGTGCTCGTTAAGTCGCTGGAGCGTGCCCAGGCGGACAACGACCAGATTCTCGGCGTCGTTCGCGGAATCGGCGTGTCGTCGGATGGGCGAGGTAAGGGGTTTTGGGCACCTCGTCAAGAGGGCCAAGTAGCGGCCATTCGGCGCGCCTACTCAGGCGGCCTCGATCCTTCTCGGCTCCAATACCTCGAGGCACACGCGACGTCGACTCAACTCGGAGATGCCACCGAAATGGCATCATTGACGGAGGCCATTGGAAGCCGTCTGACGTCGCCGGTTCCCGTGGGCAGCGTTAAGGCCAATATCGGACACACATTGGAATCGGCTGGTATCGCGGGGTTGATCAAAACACTCTTGGCGATGCAGCACGGTATCGTCCCTCCAGCAGCCAACGTCAAGACGCCGAATCCGACCATCGACTGGGCGAACGTTCCGTTTTCCCTACCGCTGACGGCCGTCGAATGGCCGGTTCCGGTTGACGGTCACTCACGACGGGCAGCGGTCGACTCGTTCGGCATCGGCGGGCTGAACGTCCACGTTGTCGTCGATCAGCATGCAGAAGCGTCGGCGGCACGAACTGGGGCCCCCGTTCCAGATGCCATCCAAACGGTATCGTCGTCGCCCGAAGCGAGAAACGAGCCGATCGCCGTCATCGGTATGGGCTGCGTTCTTCCGGGCGCGACGACAGTCGAGGAGTTCTGGCAATTGCTCGCTTCCGGTCGCGATCCAAAGCAACCGGTCCCCAACGAACGCTGGAATGCAGAGTGCGCGCTCGACTCAATTCGGCAAACCGACGAAAGCGATAGGCCGCTACGTGGTGGTTTCGTAACCAGCTATGAATTCGATTGGCGGCGGTTCCGCGTGCCTCCCAAACAGGTCGCCGGCGGAAACCCGCTCCATTTCATGCTCATCGACGCGACCCAACAAGCATTAGACGGAGCCGGATACGGAGCACTCGAGTTTGACAGAAATCGCGTGGCCACGATTGTCGGGGCTGTCTTTCAGAATGACTTCATTGTCGATGCCTGGCAGGGAAGTTGGCTACCCGATTTGATCGAACGCGTTTCTCAGGTTCTGCGCAGCCACGGGAAGCCGGAATCGTCGATTGAACAAATCGCGGGAAACTTGAAAGATGCCGTACTCCAGGCGAAGCCAGCCGCGCTAGACGACTCGGGCAGTATCTCCAGCAGTACGCTTGCCTCGAGAATTGCCAAGCAGTTCGACCTGATGGGTGGCGCCACGTCTACCGACTCGGGCGATCTTTCGTCCCTCTCCGCGATTTCAGCTGCCGTGAATCAACTGAGAGCCGGCCAGAGCGACATGGTGATCTGTGCGGCGGCCGAACGTCGCATGGACCGGACCGCCTACGAAGAACTCGCTCTTCAACACGTGCTGGCTCACAACGAAGCTCGGCCAATCTTTGACGAGGGCTTTGATGGCATTCTGCCAGCCGAGGGCGCCTGCGTGTTGTTGTTGAAGCGGCTCTCTGATGCGAAGCGCGACGGCGACCCGATCCGCGGGATCATTCGTAGCGTCGGTGAAGCAACCGACGCAAACTCGACGTCGGCCGCTCTCGCAAGCGCTGCACAGCAGAGCTTTCAAACAGCCGGTACCGATCCGAGTGCTTTGCGTATGATTGAGACCGCTTCTTGCGGAAGCGGTGACGTGAAGGCATACTCGGAAGCACTGTGTGGTATCGTGGCGAATACGTCGCGCTCGGCCCCAGTGTTGATCGGAACATCGTCGGCACAATTCGGCGATCTCGGCGGGTGTGCTGGGATGATGAGTGCCATCAAGGTCATTCTCGCACTAGAACAAGCGCGACTTCCGGCAACGTTTGGTCTCCAATCGCCGGCGGACGTTTTCAACAACTCTTCAAGTCAATTGGCTCCGCTGACTCAATCGCCGGACGAGCAAACGATCGCCGACGTGGCGACCGGCTTGACGGCAGTCAGCGCGTTGTGGTCGTTTGGTGGCACGGCTCGCGGTGGTTCCGCGGCATTCATGTTGATTGAGGGAAGCCGCCGCTGGGTGCAACAACCGCCGAATGAACAGGCCGCTCGCGAACGAGGCCTTTCTCAGAGGGTATCTATGGATTCCACGGACACTCCCGATGCCGGCCCACCTGAGCCGACCGCTGTTGAGTTTGACGCCACGCAGAAGCGCAAGGCACGTCTCAAACAGCAAGCATTGGCGAAACAGGCCGCCGCGAATAAAGCAGCCGATGCCGACGCTTCCCCACCAAAAACGCCTCCGTCAACGCCCGTCGAACAGCCCGCCCAGGCGGTTTCCCAGCCTCAACCGGCGATGCAGGCCGAGACTTCCGCTCAACGGCGAGAATCCCGCTTCATCAGGCGGATCGTTCCTCAATCCCTTCCGGCAGGCTCGTCCAAAGTGCCGACGTTCCACGGGCCGGCGCTCATTGTCGGCCACAATAAAGTAGCCGATGCACTGCGCGATCGGCTCGTTCAACTTGGGACGAGCGTGTACCAGCTTTCGCCGTTCGATGATGTCGATGCCGCTTTGAACGAATTCGGACTCATCTGGCAGCAGTCGCCCATTCCGCATTTGTTCGTGCTGACCGGTCACGATGAAGCTGCGGCTTTCAAGCCTGGAGACGTTGCCGCGTGGCAAAAACGTTGCTGCAGCGGTTTGCTGATCCCAATCGCGATCAGTCGTAAATGGCTTGAGTGCCTCGTTGCGCACGATCTCGTCGAGACGGCGTCGCTGACCTCGCTGACGGCACTCGGGGGCGACTTTGGACTCAGCGGACGTAGTGACGCCATCGAGGGAATCGGCGTTGCCACGGCGATCGAATCGCTCCATCAACAGACCGGTGTCAAGCTCAAGACGCGCATCATCGACACTCCTAGCCGCGAACCAGTGAAAATGATCGTTGCGGAAATCCTGGGAGAACTCGCGCAGTCTGGCGGCGACGTCCGCAGCGGCTACATGCGAGGCCGTCGTCATGTCTTCTGCAGTTGTAAGCAACCGCCGCCGGCGTTCGCGTCCCAGGCGATTGCAGCCGATGGCGTCTGGGTCATCGTCAGTGACAACGCCGAGATCTCCGCGCACCTGTCGCAGGGCATACAGCAAAGCTGGCAGGCCCGCGTCCACGTGCTCGATCCGTGGTCGACATCAAGTCCCGCTTCCACATCCAGTCGACCTACCGCGGCCGAGAGTGTCGCCCTCACGATTGAAGAGATTCGAAAGTCTGACGGCCCGATTCAAGGCCTTGTCTTCGGTCTCCCGCAACATCACCAAGCCTCGGGGGGGACACCGTTATTCCACGAGGAATTGTCACCCGCGATCGAAGGCGTCGAATGCCTACAAACATTGATGGCGCTGACCGAGCACGACCCGTTGAAGTGTTTTGCGACGTTCGCCGCGGCGTCTGGTTCGCAAACCAATGCCGACGACGTAGCCGAAGCCTTAATCGGCCCGTTGACCGCGGGCTTTGGCAGTCGCCATCCACAATGCGCCGCGTTTTCGATCAGATGCGACGCCGACAGCAGTCGACCATCTTGTGATCCTGAGCGCTTCGCGGCCCATCTTCTCGACGCGATTCGCGACGGCTCGATAGACTACGTCATCGACGTACGCGATCCATCCACACAGGCGACAACCGAATCTGGTTCTGCTGCCGACGTCAACGACCGACAGACCCGCCTAGCTCAAGTACCAGTCGTCAACGACGTTCAAATGGCTTCGTTGAACACCGGAGTGGCTTGGGCGACGTTCGATCCCGCGTCCGATCCCTTCCTGACGTCGCACCAGGATGAAGGCACACCTTTGTTCCCAGCGGTCATCGGAATCGAGATGTGCGCCGAAGCGGCTTATGCGGCGTTCGGTGGCCGACACATCGCTTCACTTTTCGACTTCAAACTACTCAACGGGTTGAGGATGAACGTCGATACGATCTATCGAACGTGCCTTGAGTTCTCAGTCGAAGGAACGGACATCTCGTGCAATTTGTTTGGTGACTATTTCGACAAGAACGGAGATTTGGCCGATCCGCTGAGGCAGTACCAATCGAGCAGAATGACGATCCGAGACTCAATTGAAGCCGTGCCGGTCGAACCGTTTGGCGCTCCGCCGGCCGAGTGGCGGGACATCGACTATCCCGATGACTGGCGAGCCCGCGTCGACAATCGAGCGGGCACGGTGTTTTACGGCCCAGCTCTTCGATCGCTGAAAGCGGTTTCGTACAACGATGACGGCTCGGCTTGGGGCCGCTATGTCGCTCCGTACTTGACGGATTTGAATGGACGCCGCGCGGGACAGAACTGGTGCACGGCGTCGGCTCTGTTGGATGCCGTGCTTGTGAGTTGCGATCTCTACGCGGCTCATCAGTTCGGGACACGGCAGTTCCCGCACGCCATCGAGGCCCTACACTTCGGACGAATGCCACGCGCAGGCGAGACATGCTATTCACGCCTGTTCTATCGCGGCAGCGAAGAACGCCACTACGTGTTCACCTTCGTGGTCGTGGGAGAAGACGGCACGCTTCTATTTTCAAGCGATGGTTGCCGATTCGTCAACGTCGACTACTCGGCCCAGAAGTAGCCGCTCACAGCAGCCGCTGTGCTCGACGATCGCGATGCGACAGCTACTGCCGATCCTCCATTCGTATTCGAGCGGTTGACTCGCGATCGTGCCGAGCCGGACTTGGTTCAATCCGCAATGGGCTGCTTAAGCAAGCGGACGTGCGAACGGTCGCTCGAACGGGGACCGCGCGAGTTTCAGAATTCGGCACATATTCACATTGTAAGTGCTCCAGACGCGCCAATAATGATGCTTCAGAACCTCCTGATACCAGTTTGGCAAGCATAGATTGATGTCAGGATCGGACAGAATGGGCACAGAGTTGCCAAGATTGCCCATGTTGACTATTATGCGAAAACAAGGTGCGAGTCCTTATCAAAACCGTAGAGTGGAAGCACTATGTGGATGACCCAAATGCGCAACGATCGGAACACAGCTCAGCGGCGGACCGCCCGGCGGTTTCGTCATCAGCCTCTCGTGCCGGCGGCCGTGGAAACGCTCGAAGAGCGAATATTGCTAACAAACGGCTTGGCGGCCGTGCACGATCTGATCAGCCAGGTGATGCAGGTGCGTCAGGACATCATCGACACGGCTCAGAATCAACCGGCCGAGCTTCGCTCGACGATCGAATCGGGTGTGCAGAGCATCCTTGAGTCGGTGCATGAAACGGTCTCATCGCATCTGACCTCGGTCTACGAGCACGTGGGCGATTTATCGGCCGGTATCCAGCAGGCGGTCACATCGCAGATTCAGTCAGCCATTGACCAAGTGGGCGACACCGTAGCCACGGTCGAGAGTGCCGTGCAAAGCCAACTCGCCTCGCAGTCTGCTTCGTCAACACCGCTCACGAACGGGTTGGCCGATTCATTGCCGACGGAGGTGACCGATGCCCTGACAGAGGCTGGAAATACCGTCGAAAGCGCCCTCTCGCACGTGGAAGACGATCTGAAGTCCGAAATCTCAAGCGAAATCGGCTCGGCATTGCAGGCAGCCTCAGATCGAATCTCGTATGTCGAGTCGAAGATTGGATTCGAACTGGGCGGATTATGGGACACGGCGTTTGGATCGTCGCTCGATCAGCTGCTTTACGGCTATCACACGTAGACGCTTTTCGACACTGATAATGGCGGCAGACGTGAGGCGCTGCGGTGTCAAGCAACCATTAGTGACGGCCTCGACGATGTTGCGGCTGGGCGAGCCGCCGCGATATTTCGGTACGCTTTTTTTGGCATCGCCCGCCGACAGCCGTTCCTCCGCCTTGAGGGCCATCCGGTGAACGCTCAGTGATCGGCCTCCCATGCAAGCCGCGATCGACCGACGCCGCTCGCGCTTGACATTCGGCAGAATCCGTGCCAGCATGCCCATCTTCGCCAAACATCCAGCGAATCCCCTTTGAGCTCTCACCGGAGCCGACGTGCGCGTATTCTTTCTTGTCCTGATCACATTCGTTTTCGCCGGCCTCACGGCAACCGTTGAGGTCAAGGCGGAGCCGATCTGGACGCACTCCTTATTCTCAGACGAGGCGGATTCGTACCTGCGTCAGTACGTTCTCGCAGCAATAGAGAAAGCCGACCATGTTGCCGGTTCCGGCTCGGTGGCCGATGGAGTATGGCACGGCCCAGCTCATGATGAGTTGCAGCACGCTCTCCAAGAACTTCGTCAGCACGTGCAGAATCACCATGAGCGTTTGCATCAGTTGTCGTCCCATCCTCAAGTGCGCGAGGCATTGACGAAGGCGTTCCAGAAGGTTCAGGACGCCCTCGGAAAGTTCTCCGTTCATCACCCAAGTCCGTACGGCGGCCAGGTTGCTGAGAGTAACAATGTCCATTCATCCGCCGCCGTCGACGACGCCGTCAAGCGCGTTGAGGCCGCGCTGGCTCACGTCGCTGCGGCTCTTGACACGAAATCGAGTACGCCCGCCGCTCATATCGAGCAAGTGAAGCAAGCGATCGGCCATGCGCTTGACAAGGCCCATGCCGCGGTCGAGAACACGGCGGCCGCGTACGAGAATCATGGCAGTGGCCACACCGCTACTTCGGTCGCGAAACCAAAATCGACCGGCGCGTACGCTCATCCTTTTTCGAACGATGACGTCTCGAAGATCGTCGGTGACAAGCTAATGCTCGACTGGGGCGAGGTGCTCAATAGGAACGGCCTCGAACTTCAGGACGTCGTCAGTCAGGGCACGATCTATGTCGACAGCGTGCTCGAATTCGCTGGAATGGTCAAAGGAGCCGGTCACTACGCCGGGCCGGGAACTGTGCTCATTTCCGGCATCTACAGTCCGGGTAACAGCCCGGCATTGGTGAACGTGGAAAACCTCACACTTGAGGGCGTGTTGGAAATGGAAATTGGTGGGATGATCGTGGGAGACGAATACGACGCCATCGTGGCCAACGACACTGTCACTCTGGGCGGCACACTTTTCGTAACGCTGATCGATGCAGGCGGCGGCATCTATCAGCCCCAATTGGGCGACCGCTTCGAATTCATCAAGGCACACACTCTGCTCGGAGCGTTCCAGTCCGTCGATTTCAGCGGCGCGCCGCTCGCGGATGCATCGTGGTCATGGAAATTGCTCTACGACTACACGGCGGGCACCGTCACGGCGAAGGTCCTAGCAAATCCCGAACCATCGAGTCTGACGCTGCTCGCTATGGCGACCGCGACACTACTCGGTTCGAGGCGATTTTGGCGACGCCGGCGAAAATCCGCCGGTTAAGCGGAAGACGGCGTGGGATGAGACGTCAACCCTTGCGCGCTTCGACCGCTCGACCAGCGCAACCCCCGCGGTTATTGCGCGGTGACCCAAGTCAACTCGCAAAGTCGGAAGAGCAGCGGAAAGCAGCAGCAGCCGATCACGGCGCCTGTGACCGTTTGCATCAGCGAGTGCCGTCCGAGGTATAGCCGCGCCCATCCAACGAGTGGGACGAGCGCGAAGAGAAAGAGTGCCGCGTTGCCAAACTGCAGCACGGCGAAGATGACCAGACACGCCATAGTCGCCGTGTGGATGCTCACTTGCCAGACAAGCGTAATGAGAAACAGAACAAGTACCTGCAGCTGAATCGCGAGAATCGGTGTCAGAAAACCATGGGGTGCATCGGCGTAGACGAGCAGCCCAAACGAGAGCAAACCGCACACCAGGCTGACAATGAACGGTCCGATGCGGTCGCGTCGATCGGGGAGGTGAAAGTCGGTAATCCGGCCCGCCTTCAATTGCCAGAAGACGAACAGAGCCGGCAATCCAACACCGACAGCCACGTAAAGCAACGCAAAACGGTAGGTCGCAGCGAAGTCGTTGGCCCAAGCGCACATCAATAGCGCAGGCAGCGCCAGGGCGGGCGGGCTCATGATGTCCGAGACGGTTCGCGCAATTCGAAATTGCGTACGGGGGACGGTCAGAACGTTCGGCATCCTCAACTCCAACTAGACGGTGTCTAGTCTTGCTGCTGCGGCTTCGGATGCAATTGAAACGGAAACACGAGCATCAAAGTCGCTACCGTTTCGTCAAATGCGCCCTGCCGCGTGAGGAGAACATCCTTGATCAGTGGAATTTCGGTGTCGCGAAACCCGCGTCATATTACTGGCACGGTTCGCATTTCGCGGGATCCATTCGAAACACCTATGCTGCCGCGCCGGGAACCACGTGTCAATGCACATAGGATAGAGAAGAAGCGCAGTTTGAAAAAGAATTGCCGATTTTCCGTCGTGCATCAAGAATCGCTGGTTCAGGCAGACGGCCTGACTGTCATCTCGGCGGAAAGCGGCGAAATCACATCCGCGGGTCTTCGATTGTTCTTTGGTTGCGGATGCTGCCACGAAAGACTTTTCCCAAGGGACCGGCAAGCAGCGCTGGCAGAAGGATCAGGTCCCCAGCGAGCGCCGCCAGCAACAGTACCAGGATGAGCCAGGCAAATTGACTCGTCGGCACAAAACTGCTGTGAGCGAGTGACAATAGGCCGAGGCCGCAAATCAGCGTCGTCTGTATCATGGGCAGAGCGCAACGACGATACGCGTTTTGAATGGCCTCAAAGGTCGTGAGCCCTTCGCGCGTTCCGCGCGCATACCACGTCAACACGTGCAGCGTGTCATCGACGGCGATGCCCAGAGCCACGCTGGCGGTCAGAACAGCGCCGACGTCAACCGGAATACCCAGCCACCCCATGCCGCCGAACACCACGAGAACCGGTACGGTGTTCGGAATCATCGACAATAGGCCCGACCAAAAGCCTCGCAGGATAATCATCATCATCGGGCAAATCAGTACGACCGCCAGCACGAAGCTTTTGATGAGATCGTCGAGCAGCTGTCGCTGTGCGTGGTCGATCATCGGCAATAATCCAGTGTAGGTCACGGCGATTCCATCCACTCCGGATTCGCGCTGGGCTGCAATGACCGAGCCGACCTCCGCGCGAATCCGTATCAAAAACTTCTCGAAGTCGGTGGGATGTACGGCGGGGACCCTTACCGAGAGACGCCATAACTCTTCGTCATCGGTTTCGGCGAGCATCCTTTCGCGAATTAGTCGATCGCGATTGTTCTTCACTCGGCGGGCCACCACTTTTCTGCGGACTGCGTTGTCAATGCCTTCCCGCTCCGGCAGAGGAGGCACGAACGTCAACGTCGACATCATGCCCCCCACCTCGGGAATTCGGCCAACCGCTCGCTGAATGTCGGCAACCACGTCCATCCGCCGCATCAGGTCGAGCGAGCAACTTTTGTGGAAGCGGGGGATCACTTCGACAGAAACCAGCGGGCCGATCCGTTCTTCGAGCCAATGATAGTTGTGAATGATTTGGCTTTTGGGCGAGAACATCCGTTCGAGCTTGATCGTCGTGGTGACACGCGTGAGGCCCCAGCCAAACAGGGCAACCATCACCAGGCTGCTCAGAACAATACGTCGCTCGTTTCGAATAACAGTTCGCGCGACTCGTAGTCCGAGTGTCTCCCCTGAATCTTGGGAATCACGCCGTTTGTCGTCCGGTCTCTGGTGGGACCCGGGTTGCGGCCAGAGAAGTAGCGCCGACGGGAGTGTCAGTAGCAGTACGACGACCGAGACCAGTAGGCTGACCGCCGAAAACAACCCGAATGTTCTGACCGGCGGTATCTGGCTCAGACACAGCGAGGCCATGCCGATCGCAGTCGTCACCGCGGCAAGCGTGCAAGGCAGCCAACCGGCACTAAGCGCCCGCTGAGCGGCTCCGCCAACGCCTTGCTCTCGTACTGCGTCGCGGTAGTAGTTCACCAGGTGAACGGCTCCGGAAATCGAGAGGACGTAAATCAACATCGGCATCACGATCAGAACTGCGCTCAGGTCGTTGCCGGTGAAATAAACAAGCGCCAGGCTTATGCACCGGCAGTACGCGGCGCAGACCAGCACGATCACTGTTAATTGCAGGCTGCGGAAGCACCAATATGCGATGACGAGAGTGGCGAGAAATACCGGCAGCGCGTAATAGCGCAGCGTGCGATTCGTCTCTTTTTCGATCTCGACCGCCTCGAAAACGCTTCCACCCATCCGCAGTTCCTGCCGGCTCAAGCCGCATTCGTCGGCAGCAACGCGGTAGACGAGATCCACGAGATCCTGCTGGTTCTGTTTGCCCGCATCGGTCAGCTCGACGAGTGCTGCGGTTGCCCGTCGATCGGAGCCGACCAGAATGCCCTCAAGACGGCTGATCGCCTCTTCGCGTGCAAGCTCGAGCGGTCGAGCTTGCAGCTGGACCAACGTCTCAGGGCCGGTCATCACGCGACGGATCCAACGCGGCCGATTCCCTGGGGCCAACGGCCCCGCCTGCCGAACGAGCGCGGCAGCGAATTGGTCAACACGATCATCATCCAGCACGCATCCGGGCCAACTGGCAAGCAAGAAATCGTCATCACCGAAGTGCTCGACAAACCACGCGTATTCGCGCCTGGCCAATTGGCTGTCGGGCAGCCACTGCGTGAACCCCGACGAGTTGGTCTCGAGGGCCAGCATCCCGTAAAGGACGAATGGCGCACCGGCGATCATGACGAAAATCGGCCACCAACCAAGTGGCGGTTTCCAACGAAGTCTCATGAAAATTTGCCGGCGCGGAGTATCTGAGGTGCCCACTCTATGCCCCTATTGTAACCAGCACGTAGGCACATACCATCACTCAGCGCGCGTTCCACCAGGCTGAAGCGACTCCAGATGCTCGTATTTCAGCGTCCAGCGCGTCCGAAGCCTCTACAATAGGGCTGGACATCGACGAGACAAAGCATGTGTTGGATTGAGGCACGGCTTGAGAAATATGTTGGGACGCCATCGATCGCCCGCGACGTGCGGTCCTATCTGCAAGTACGCAAAGACCGCATGCTACGATTTCGGGTTCGCGCCCGAGGGTTCCTCGGCGACGATCATGTTGCGGTAGCCGACAACGTCGAGAAGTGTTTCTCCGTCGTCTCCTGCGAGGGAGAAGTCGTAAAACGTGTGATTTCCTTCGCGGCCGCGGTCGGTGATTGTCAGCAAACACCGTTCACCCGGCCGGGGCGAGCGTCCCCAACGAAGACGCTCAAAACCGTCGGGAACGGCGATGACCCCTCGGCATTTCAGCCACAGGAACGAACCACACGCGTAAAGACAAGCGTCGAGAACTCCGGGATTCAAGTGCCAGCCGTCGCCGGCCCGATCGCCGTTGAATTTGGAAACCGGGATCGCGGTGATGCAGGCCCATGCGGTTGTATCGTCGATGGCAAGCTGACGAAGACAACGGAACACCGGGCCATGGTAGATTACGATGTTCTCGGTGTAGAAGCAGCGCACCCAGCGCGTGGGATCATCCGGCGCAGCGGGAAGATCGTCTCGGGCGGGAAGCCGCTGGCCGTCTGCGGCGTTGTCAACGTCGACGGTCCCGCGCAGGTGTTGTTTGTCCTCGAGCAGCACGTCACCGCGTTGATTACGGACGTCGCACGTAAGCTCGCACTTGATTTCGGAAGCGTCCCTCGCGGCGGCGACACGAATCGTTTGTTCGTTGTCAGAGTGAAATCGCAAGCCGCCCAGAATCGTCACGTCCCGCACGCCGACGGCCTGTTTTCCTTTGCCGGCGAGCAAAGTCGCCGCTTCTGCCAGCGCCTCGACCATCACAACCAGTGGCATCAGCGGGCGTTTTTTGAATTGATGTTGAGTCAGGAACACGTCGGTGAGCGGATCAACGTACGACTCGGCGACGAGCCGACGTCCTTCTACGAATTCGGGAACGGCGTCGATCAACGGCAATGCGGCGGCGTCCGGCACACTCATTTCACTCTGGGCGACGGCTCGGCCGACTCTAGAGTCTTCTACCGTAGGCAACGACGCTTCGGCTTTTGGCGCAGTCGAACGCGGTGCGGTGAGCGGATAGCCCGGCAGGAGTTCGTTGAGACTCAGACGGTGCGAAACGTCTCGACGTTTATCCGCAGAAAGATCCGCGGTGACCCACAGACTGCCCCGCTGCGGCTGAAACAGAACGCTGAATCGATTGTCGACCCGACAGATCGTGTTGGTCGTTGCCTGGTCGTCCGGCTGGGGCTTGATCGGATCAAAACGGTCCCGCAACAGACTCATCGCTCGCGCTGCATCGATCGGCGCGGGAACGTCGCCGCCGAGTTGTTGTCTGAGTCGTTCGCAACGTTCCCGCGACGGCGAAGGAGCATCGCCTGGAAACGTCCTCATCAGCCGATGATTCGTGGAGATCACATCGGGAGTCCAAGGCAGCACCTTCAACAGGTTTAAGTCGTATTCGATGTGGCAAAGTCGGTCGTCCGGAAAATGTGTCAGACAGAGCGTGTAGGGAATCCGCCCTGGGTCCCGCTTGAAGATCTCGACCGCCGCGTCGATGTCCTGTGCCCGTTCGAGGATGTTCTTCACGAGCACGGTGTGAAGCCTTCCCTCATCGAGAGCGGTTTCGGAATCGAGATCGAGCAAACAGGTCGTGCTGAGGGTAAGACCGTACGCGTTGACGCCGTTAAGACCGCCGACCTGTCCATCGGTTCCAAACGTGACGTAGGGGATTTGACCCTGTGGATGCCGGACGAAGACGTTTCGCTCGAGAACATCTTGCACTCGCATGCCGCGCTGTAATTCTTCGTTGGCCGCGTGGAGAAGTCCGTATTTACCGTTGGCTTCGGCGGCCAACGCGAATTGGCATCCTCCAACACCGGCGTCAATATAGAGCCGAATGTTGTGCGCGATGATCTCAGCCGGCGCGACCCCCGCGCCGTCGGCGATGCCGCGCAGCTCATCCAACTCGTCGGCACCAAAGAATGCTTCGGGGTGCGAGCACTCTCGTCTGACATCCACGAGTTCGCCCCATCGCGTTTGCCGTAGTTGGTCATAACGTGCCAGGGTTCTCTGGATCTGAAGAGCGCGGGCCCGGCCTTGAGAAAGACCCATTTCGTACGAACCTCCATGGAGGTTCAGTACCATCAGCTGCGCTGGTTCTTCGGCGGGGGTCCCGCCCGATGGGCCTGATGGCATTGATTGAATCTCGATTCGTCGTGAACGCGTGCTATGGTGATGGTTAGGCAACAATAGGGGCGTTCGCAATGATCCAGCAACGCCTCGAAGTGTGCTGTTTGCTTACGCGTGCGTTATCGAGCAAATAGACGGTTTTTCTACGATCGGTCGCCGTCGGGACCCGTCGCGTCTCGACGGGCACTTGTACCAAGGGCTCGCAAGAAAAGTGGACGTTTCCATAAATCCCGCGGTCTCGACGTGCGTCGGTCATGTCCGTTTCCGTCCCGGAGATCAAACATCTGCAAACGCTGTTCATCGAGGTGACAGGCTCTGCTGCCACCATCACAGACTACCACCGGCACAAAGGCCGCTCAAGCGGTGAACAAGCGTTCGTCATGCGAATGACGGGAGGCTCCGAGACGTCGGCCAGCTTGTTCTTGATTGGAAACATTTAGGCATCAAGGGCGCTGAGCAGGAACGAATGACCAATATCCATCAGACATACGATATCCGAACGATAAAGGTCCGTGACACCTGCCTGCGTCGTTTTGGGCCGCCGGTGGCGAGGACAATGACCAGTACTCGACGCGGCCCACGTGTGTTTCACTGTGAAATTCCGGCGTTCACCACGTTAGCGCGTGGTTGGAAATCGTGTTTTCATCCAACGAAAAATCGAATTGGCGCCGTAGTTCTGGTAAGAACGCGAACAACGATCCAAGTCCCACTCGTGTCGAGCCCCGGAGAGTCTAGAGACAGTCATGCATGCACATTTCTGGTACGAGCGTGTGACCCAACCGTTTTGTATATTTCCGCTGCTGACACGACACGTACGAACAATGCCGCCGCGCTCAGCCTCAATTGTTAGAATTTACGACAACAGCGCCAACGAGTCACTTATGACTGCGGCAAACGCATTTGATCATGGGGCCGGTGTCGCCTATCCTTAAATGAACGATGTCCTTCGCTCATCCACTTCGTTGCCATCCACCTAGAGATCGTGCCATGAGTCGCTGTTACGAATCCTGCCGATACCCCAACGCCTTCCGATACCTGGCGGCCGCGGTCTTCGCCGTTTTCTGCGCGGGTGGTTGCGAAGATCGCAGGCCATGGCCCGGGTCAAAGCCAATGACTGCCGAAGAAAAAGCCGAGGCCGACGCGCGGACGCTCAAAGCCTTGCGGGCTAGGGATGCGGCATACGAAATCTTGAATTTGCCCGAGGTACGAATCTTACTGGACGAGGAAACCGCGGAGGTCACCGGTATCGATGTGACCGATAGCAGCGACCACAGCCCATTCGTTGACACGGAGATGGTCAGCATTCGCAAGATCGACGATGAAGTACTTGAGCGGTTCAAGAACTTTCCCCACCTGGTGTCACTCAAACTCAATGGGACGGCGATTACCGACGACGGACTCGCGCATCTTGCGACATTGAGGCGGCTCCGCAATTTGAATCTATCGAACACTGCAGTGACGGATGTCGGCGTCATGCACCTGAAACGATTGACGAAGTTGCAGACAATCAGTTTGACGAGCACATCCGTAGGTGATGGCGCCCTCGAAACGATCGGCGGATTGCCGGATATGCGCGAAATCCGAGTCGCCAATACGAAGGTGACGGATGCGGGCCTCTCGCATCTTAAGAACCCGTTGCTCAATGAGATTTCGTTTCACGACACGGCGGTGACGGATGAGGGCCTAAGACATCTCGCTGAGCTACAGAATCTCTTGAGAGTCAAGGCAGGCAATACGTCAGTTACCGATGAAGGCATCGATGCCCTGCAAGCCGCGCTTCCCGCATGCAAGATTTCGTGGTAGAGCGTCATCGCTTGCGAGACGCATCCATATCGGTCGTTGAGTTGTTTAGACGATTCTGCGCGATGGTCAGTGCCGCCACCCGGCTCGTCACTTGCCGGAGTCAAGGTTTTGGCTCCTGGCGGCCGACGGAAGGCTTCGCGACTGGTAGTTCCACGCGTACGGCGCGAATGTGGCCGTCGGTCTCCGCAACGGCATCGAAGCCGTCTTGGCGGGACGTCACGAGACTGTGGAATTCACGGGACGAGCCAAATGACGTGCCGTCAACCGAGTGCATGCGATCGTTCGGGCGCAGTCCCGCATTCCACGCCGGTGAACCAGGATCGACGCGAGTTAAGATAACACATGTCGGCTCGGCACTGTCGACTCGCCACGAGATGCCGACGTGGCGCGGCTCGCCGTCCAGCTCGATCGAAAGTGATACACCGTCCGCTTCGCCGTCGCGTTCCACGACGACGGCAATGGGGTTCTCTGACGACATCACGATCGTTCGGAAATCGATCGTACCGTCGATGGCAAACGGACCAAATGTGAAAATGCGGTCGCCCACACGCAGTTCACTCCGCGACGCGGGCGAACCGGGCGTCACGCCCGTCAATTCGATAACGCCCTCGTCGGCGCTTCGCGTTGCGTCCCAACTCGCCCCCAGCCTGGGTGGCGTCGCGGGCAACGGACGCGAAGACTGAGCTCGCGCCGCTTCGCCTTCCCGCGTCGATTGAGACCGAAATGCCGCCACTTCCGGCTTCTCGGCTGCCGCATGAACGATTCCAAACAACAATCGCGTGAGCTGCTCCATGCCGGGAACGTTGAGCTTGTCAATGTCGTCGCTGGGGCGGTGGTAGTCGGCGTGCTTGCGTGTGTGCAACATGACGTAGGGAATTCGACGTCCGTAAAACGGGAAGTGGTCGCTGTTTCGCTCCTGCGTCCAATTGAAGACGAGTTTTAGATCAGGGTTCGTGTTCTGCTCGCTGACGAGCCGTCGCAGACCCGCCGCTGTGCGGATGCCATAGATCTCGACGTTCTGGCCGCGCATCCGGCCGATCATGTCGGTGTTGACCGAGAGAGACACGTTTTCCAGCGGCACCGTCGGATGACGAATCCAGTGCTCGGAGCCGAGCAGACCTTTTTCCTCCGCATCCCAAAACACAAACAAGACAGATCGCTTGGGGCGTTCGGCCAGCGAGGTAAACGCATCGATCACTTCGAGAAGCCCGGCCGTGCCGCTGGCGTTGTCGTCGGCTCCATTGTGAATGCGGCCGATTGGACCAAGACTATTTGTGCGATTTCCATAGCCGACGTGATCATAATGCGCCCCAACGACGATGTACTCGTCCTTAAGCGTTTCATCGCTCCCGGGGAAAGCTACAAGAATATTACGGTAACCGTTTCCGAAGGGCTGAAAAAAAGAACCGTCCTCGCCCGCCGGAGCCGCTCCGTGCTTCTTCAACTGCTCGACAATATAGACGCCGGCCGCTTTGCCGCCTCGGCTTCCTGCCTCCCGGCCCTCCAGCGTATCGCTGGCTAGTACGTTCACATGCGCGAGCAAGTCGTCACTGTTGATTCGTTCCAGGGCTGCCGTAACAGCGCTCGCGTCGGCCGCCCTCGCGTTGACAACAGACGCACTCAAGAACGCCACGGATACGGTGAGCGAAATACAGAAACGAATTGTTCGACGTGTTGGTAAATGAAACATGATTGGCTGAGCGACATTCTCCCGGCGGAACGACGTTGCGAAGGCTGACTGACAAACGAGGAATTCGCGTACCGCTATCGTGAGTTCTGTCCGGACGGAAAGTCGATAAGAACCTTCAGGGCGCCTTCCTTCCTGTCGCGGAACGTCTCGAACGCGGTCTGAATGTCTGTCAGCGGAAAGCGATGCGTAATGATCTTGCTGACGTCGATCCGCCCTTCGCCGATCCATTGCATGGCCAGAGGGAAATCGCGTCGAAAGTCGGGGTTGACGCTTGTGTGAATGGTGAGGTTCTTTGTCAGCAGCTCGCGCCACCGGATGCCATCGATAACTTGGGGTGGCACGCCGAAATACAGAATGCGTCCCGCAAGCCTGCAGAGATCGATGCACAAGTTCAGCTGCTGGTGTTCGTGGCCAACCGCTTCGATCACAACATCGGCCATCTGGCCTCCGGTGATCTCGTTGACGGCGGAAATCGGATCGTCCTGGGCGCTACAGATCGTGTGTGTCGCTCCCATCTGCGGGCTGACTTCCAAACGCGACTCCAGCAGATCGATGCCGATGATCCGCCGCGCGCCCAGGTTGCGCAGGGCGGCGACAAACAATTGCCCCATCGGCCCTTGCCCCACGACAACGACATCCTGATCGATCACCGGCGGCAGCTTCTTCAGAGCAAAGATGGCCGTACCTAGCGGCTGAGCCAACAATGCTTGTTCTTGAGGACGACGCGGGTCGAGAGGAATCACGCGGGTCTCGGAAATCGCATAGCGTTCGTAAAGCCCTTGTTGCATGATCGGAATGGCCAGGACGCGGTCACCCGTCTTGAAACGATCCCCCGAGGTGTCGACAACGCTGCCGATCATTTCGTGCAACGAATGGCCGACTTCCGGAACAAATTCCTCGTCATTCTTCTGAAAGTATGGGATGTCCGATCCGCACAGGCAGCCGAGTTCCGGTTGGAAGATAATGTCTCCCTCGCCGTTTCGCCGGGGTGGCAGCTCAGGTTCGGCGACCTCAACCAGCTCGATTTTTCCGGCCTCGATGATGTTACCCGCAAGCAATTTCACTTCCTTCTTCGTGGGGACCACCGTCCGTGTGCGGCGATCAGTTAATCAGTTTCAATTCGGTCGACGGAATTCGTCCGCGGCAGGTCCTATTCCGTTCGTCAGAACGTCGTCGGAGAAGCGACAGATGACCGGTTCGCCGACTGGCGACGTTCTGCGAAATCGTCGATGCTAACGGCCGTCAACGAAGGTCGGTTCGCGTGGGATCTGGAATCTTTGATCTCGAAAAACCGGCGCCAAAACACCAGTCTTGTGGTTTTTTGCGCCGCACGCAACCATTCGCGCCAATTTCAGGCCCCGACTGACCTTGCGGCGATTTCAGCCGATCCGCTAAAAACCGGGCAACCACGGTGATTCCAGACCGTTCTGGGGCACCGTTCCCGTCATCACTCGCTCTCGGCAAGGAAGCCATGCGACTCCCCAATCTGGCCCGAGCCTCACTGTTCGCCACCGAAAAACTTGCTCGCCCCTCGCTGGCCATCTTCAAACGAGCCGATAGCGGTGCGCGAGAGCGTCTCTTCGCGCGACTGGCGATGGTTTTCGAATCCCCCCTGCTCTGCGGGGTGCTGGCCGGAATCTACGTATTGACGGTCTGTCACCATTTCTTCGCGAGCTTCGGCACATCGCGGCTGTTTGTCATGGTGGCTGTATTGACCTGGGCAGCCGCAATCACCGCCGGCGTGCGGCCTCGCGCCGCCGCTCGCACCGGGCTGGGTCACAGTGAAGTCGTTTGGGCACTCGCCCACTTGTGTCTCGCTGCTTGGGTGGTCGGATTCGGACTGTTGTTGCAGGCGGCATTCTGGCTGGCGGGGCAGTTGGGGCCGGAACATCTGGCCCAACGCCTTTGGGGGGCAATGTTCGCTGCCGGGACCGCGATGGTTCTGTTCGGTCCGCCGGCGTTTGCCATTGGACGAATGTCGCTTCTCATCGTCGAGCGACAACGTCGCCATTTGCAAAACTCGTCGCGTTCCATGTCCGATGGAGCCGCAACAATTGGCTCATTCCTTATCGGGATCGCCGCTGGCCTGCTGCTTGATGCCTTCCTGCTTGCTCCAATCATTGGCGTGAATACCGCGGGGCTCATGGCCGCTTGTACTGGGGGAGTTGTCTGCTTTCTCGGCGCGCTCCGGCATTTCCTCTACCGGCAGGATCAGCCGAACACAGCGACCACCCCTTCGGTCGAGCTGAAAGCAGATGCCCGAGCAGATGCGATGCGCGCCGGCAATCACGTCGGTGCGACGGAACCAGTTGTCTGGACGACGGCGGCCGTGCTTCTCATGGGAGCATCGCTCGCCTTGACGAATCGGAGTCTCTCCCAGCTGATGCCGATGGCGGGCTACATTGCCTACTTCCAATGCGCGTCGTTGATCGCTGGGCTTGCGTGCAGTCTGTTCTACATCAGACGTCGCGCCGCAAACTCTCGCTCGGCTAGCGCACGCGGTGCCTGGCCGTGTCTTCTCGTTTCGGTCGTGACACTTGGTGTGATCGTCGGCTTTCCGCTGCTAGTCGACGCCATGCTCTTGATGAACGCTCACGTGTCGCACGTACCGCTAATGATGTTACTTCGCGGCGGTGTCGCTTCGATTACGTTTTTCGTCGTAGGGATCGGATGGGGCAATCTCACTCGGCCACAACATCAGTCCGGCGGGACCACGCATCGACTCACCCCAATTGTACTTGCTGTTGGTTTTGTGATGGGAACTTGGCTTGTCGGTTCCGCAGGAAACGTGGGCCTGATGACGATCGGTGTTGCCTGGACACTTGCGATTCTTGGAGTCGTTCGCCGCAATCCGATAGAAGCTCTCAAGATAAATCGCAGGGCCTCATTGGCGACCGCGACGGCCCTCGTGGCGATCGTGTTGGCACCGCTTCTGGGCGGCCGTCCCGACGCGTCACGTTCCGCCAAGCTACTGTTTTCGACCGGCGTATTCGCCGCCAAGCAGGCTGGCTACGACGACCAGCTGCTCACCGTACTGGACGATGCGCGGCACATCGCGACAGTCGAAGGCGAGCGAGGAACGTACACCCTGTTCAAACGACGTGGCGTTCAACTGCACGTTCGGGAAAACGGCATTCCGAAGTCGTCTGCCAGTACGAATCTCGATATCTGCCCCGATTTTGCAGCGGAGTCACTCCAGACGATTCTACCGCTCGTATTGCACGAACATCCGCAACGGGTGCTGCTGGTCGGCGTAGGAGCCGGCGTGCCGCTGACCACCTGCTTGGGTTTTCCGATTCCAGAGATCACCTGCGCCGAAGATGATGGACGGCTCATCGATTTGCTGCAAGACCACGTTTGGCCTGCATCGGGAATCGATCCCCTTGGCGACGAACGCGTTCGACTTTTGCCGCTCGAACCCGCGCTCGCCGTGTGTGGTCAGCCGGCGACGTACGATGTGATCATCTCGAGCCCCGACATGTCGTCACTGTTGAAATCAACTCCATATTCCACTCGAGAGTTCTATCGGCACGCCGCGAACATGCTCGGCGAAAACGGAATGTTCTGCCAGCGTTTCCAGTCCATCGATTACGGTCCGAAACCGCTTCGTGTGGTCTGTCAGACGCTCAAAGCCGCCTTTGCCGACGTCGCGGCTGTCGCCGTCGCACGGGGGGAGTTTTTGCTCATCGCGACGAATTCAAAACACGGGCTCGTTCGCGAGAACCTGATCGAGCGTCTCCAGCGGCCACACGTGCGACAGTCGTTTGCCAACGTAGGTTGGGATTGGAGCATCGCTCTCAACCTGGCAGCCTGTTATCAGCAAGGCCTGACCGAGTTTCTCAATGACTCCGCACCGGAACTCAACACGGCTGCGAATGGCAGGTTCGCCTTTGGACTTCCACAGGAAGTCATCGGCTGGGCGCCGAAGATGAAACAGCTAATGGCCGAACTCAACGAGCACGCCTCGTTCATACTCGACTGGGAAGGAGTCGATGCTCTAGACCCTGAAATTCAGCGCAGGCATTCTGAGCTCGCCGAGCAAAACAAGTTGTTGGCTGATCATCCTGACCAAAAATGGGCCTACCGGAAAGCGCTGCGAGAACAGATGACGTCACGGCGGGCTTCATTGATCAACCAAATCAGCCACAAGCTCGGCGAGAACCTGCTGCACCCGCAGGACGAACGCCGCAAGGAATACCTTTCGACATTGAGCGACGCGGTGCAGACGCCGGTCCCGGAAGCCATCGACCGAGTCGCCGCATTCACCGAACCCTATGACCCGCTCTTGAGCTACTTCGCACACTACGAGGCCGCCTCACTCTGGGCCAAGGTTGAGCCGCGTCAAACCGACGTCGAGTTACATCACCGCTTGCATCTCGTGTACCACACGACCGCCCGCGACCGCTCCGTTCGCAATGTGTCCAAGGCGATCCTGCTGTTGGCTCAACATCCGGAAGCGGTCAGTGATGCCTCGGAGAGATACGATCACACCAGCGGCTTGCTACAGGTACTCAAGGCGCGCTGGAATCTCAGGGCTTCCGTCAAACCCCAAAACGTGCGTATCGAGTTGAACGACATCAACCGTTCGATCCAGGCCATGGAACAGGCGTTCGCGATGATCGACGGCCTCGAAAGCGAACTGGACCTCAAGGAAGGCGAATGGCCGGCCCGCCGAACGTATCTCGACAAAGCCCTGTTGCGGCCGCTAAGAAGCTATAGCGACCGTCTGCTGCCCATTCATCTCAAGCATAAACGGCGAGCGCAGCAGATGCTCGAAAGCAGCGCCGCCGAACGTCAGCCGTGAGACGTCTTTCGTCGTCGTGATCCACGCGCGACCCGGACAAGTTGCACCGCGTCCCACCACAATATCCCGGCTCCGCAACAAAGCGACCGATTTCAGCGGCTTACTTCATTCCGTACTTTTTCATTTTGTTGTACAGCGTGACCCGACTGATTCCGAGGTTTTGTGCAGTCTTCGTCCGGCTGAAATTATTGCTGAACAATGCCTGCTCGATGATTTCCCGTTCGGTTGTGGCAATTTGCCTGCCCAGATGGCTCTGGGCGGTCTCGGGCACCAGGTCGTCAACCAAGTCGACCGACGGATCATTGGCGGGACCGGCTTGTCCGGTGAGAATGTGTGTCGGAAGTTCACGAGCCGACAACACGCCGTCACGCGAATAAATCACGGCTCGTTGAATGACGTTTTCCAGCTCCCGCACATTGCCGGGCCAAGGGTAATTCAACAGGGCCTGAAACAGGCTTTCCTCGATGCGCGAGATCTTGATCCCGTGCTGCTTGGTAAGTTTGTCGATGCATTTGCGTGCCAATGAGGTGATGTCGGGCTTACGATCGCGTAGCGACGGCAACTGGAATTTGAGCATGTTGAGCCGATAGTAAAGATCCGGCCGAAACCTGCCCTGTTCGACCAACGGCTGCAAGTCGAGGTTGCTCGCCACCACAAGTCTGGCTTGGCTTTTGATTGTGCGATTTGAACCAACCGGCTCGAACTCACCCGTTTCAATGACCCGCAACAGCTTGACTTGCTGTTCTGGACCGAGCACGTCGATTTCGTCGAGTAGGACGGTTCCGCGTCCGGCCGCGAGGAACTTTCCCTCTTTGTCGGCATGGGCGCTGGTGAACGCACCTTTGACGTGCCCGAACAACTCGCTCTCGATGAGGTCGGCGGGAAGCGCCCCACAGGCCACGTTCAGAAACGGTTCCTTACTACGAGGCGACACTTCATGAATGAGCTTCGACAAGTATGTCTTCCCGCTTCCGGTTTCACCGATCAGCAGAATCGTGACATCATGCTTCGCGGCGACCTCGAGATCCGACAGCATCTTCGCCAAATGTGCCGTTTTTGTTTCGAAGTTGCGTGTGATACCTTCGAGCACGGCTTGGGAATCGTCCACGCATTTGCTGGGGCCTCCGTTGGGTACGGCGTTTTCGACCGAGGTGTTCTCATCCGTCGTGGTGGACAGTTCATCTGACGCGTTGAGACGATTGAGCAGTTCCAAGGCAACCTCCGCGCTTTCACAATGGCTCAAGAGCATGCCCATGTTGGCACAGGCCGCTCGACGCTGAATGGGTTCAGGGCAATCTTCGTCGACAAGAATCACGACCGGGAGCTGTGGAAAGTCCTCTCGCAGCTGTTCAAGAAACCGATCTTCGGCGTGTCCTCCGTTGTCGAGCCCGGTGAACTCGGCAATCAGCCCGCCGGGGCCGTCCTCGCACATTGCGTCGCGCAGTTCATCCGGATTGCGGCACAGCGTCACCGACAGAACGTTTGCCAGTGCATCGGTGAGAGCATTGAGGCGTTGTTCGTTGCGGCTGAAGAGGACGACGTCGTGTTCGCTCATTTGTGAACCTTCGTTGTTGGGACAGGAGAGAGAAGGAACTGCTGATGTGAAAAGACGGTTGAACGGCTGCTCGGCCGGTTAAACAAATTCGGTGCCAAAACGTCAACGTGTTGAAACGTTTCGCAGCTATGTTGTTCACGTGTTTCGAGTTATCGATTGTCAGTTTTCTGAACGCGGGGCGTACGACAACTGAACGATGTTGCCGAACCACCACGCGCCGGCATCACGGCACGTTGCCGGAATGCAACACGAGAACGGCATTGAAAAACGCTCATAAAGCGGAGAGGATAGGGCCGATCGCCGAACAGCGAGCGTTCGGCCTGCAAACATCGTGGGCCGTCAGAAGTGGCGACGAACGTTGATTTGGATACCACGTGCCCATAGATCGAAGGACAATTCGACATGGCCAGTTTTGCCGTTATTCTGCCCGCGGCCGGTAAGAGCACGCGGTTCTCTTCTCAGAAACGGAAGAAACCGTTCGTCGATCTTAAGGGCCGCGCGATCTGGCTACGTGCGGCCGAGCATTTCGTCAATCGCGACGACGTGAAGCAGACCATCATCGCCGTCGCGCCGGACGACCTGGAATGGTTCAAGGAAAAATTTCAGCCCAACTTGGCGTTTATGGATATCGAGGTGGCTGAGGGCGGCGCACAGCGCAGCGACTCCGTGCAGAACGCGTTGGCTCGCGTGAAAAGCGACGTCGATTACGTCGCCGTCCATGATGCCGCCCGGCCACTGCTGGCCACAAAATGGGTCGATGAACTCTTCGTGGCTGCCCAAACGTCCGATGCCGTCATTCCGGCAGTGCGCGTGGCCAGCACGCTCAAACGGGTCGCCGCCGATCGAACAATCAGCGAAACCGTCGACCGCGAAAACCTGTGGGCGGCCCAGACGCCTCAATTGTTTCGCCGCGAGTTATTGCTGGAGGCATTTGCGAAACGTGGCGATCTCGAGCCGACCGACGAGGCTCAGCTTGTCGAACAGATCGGCGTGAAGGTCGAAGTTGTCGAGGGTTCACCGATGAACTTCAAAATCACGACGGCGGCCGATTTTAGAATGGCCGAAGCGGTGCTCGGCGTGCTACCGAAACCGAAATCCCTGGGCGCGCTGCATCCGTTTGCCGACGAAGACGCCCGACTGTTTTAATCCGCAGGCGGAGCCGGTATCGTCGAACTCGACTTGGCAAGCAGCGTGATGGGAACGTAGCATAGTTGGTAGGGCGAGCCGGGACGGGTAAGACGGATTGTTCTGTTTGTTGTGGCCTCGTCCTCACCTTCTCGCAGCGAGAGATGTGATCTGAAAACAGGTTCGTCGCGCCATTCTTTTGGGGATTATTCAACGTCATGTCCAGCTTGGTGATTCCCTGTCCCAACTGTGGAAAGGACCTGAAACTCCCAGATGAAACGTATCTGGGGCGATTCGGTCGTTGCCCACGGTGTCAGCATCGCTTCCTACTCGAAGAGCGCGCCGACGCCGAGGTG
>Ga0315336_1001488_pt1 | contig 45025 bp, 38 predicted proteins | sample ASW5metaG_FD_204512 | JGI IMG/M metagenome (GOLD analysis project Ga0315336, IMG submission 204512) | Ammonia-oxidizing marine archaeal communities from Monterey Bay, California, United States - ASW #5 | ecosystem: Environmental > Aquatic > Marine > Intertidal zone | place: USA: California... | reverse complement strand
CGTTCGGCACAATGCTCGATCGAATCGCAGACGATATCGATTTCGCGATCCTCAACGGCGATTGGCTCTACGAGTCGCAACGGCAGTTCAAGCCGTCACAGTGGCTGTCGCAGGTCGATTGTCCGGCTGAGGATGCACCGCGGGTCGTCCGTATCGCTCCGACGATCGTCGGTGTTTGGGAAAACTACAAGCACTATTTTCGACAGGCGGACAACCTCGCCCACTGGCATTGTGAAGTGCCCTCGTTTTTTACGTCGGACGACCACGAAATCTTAAATGACGTCTGGGGCGCCGGCACGCCGGGGCTCCGCGACCGCCGAGCCGTCTTTCGCGACATTGGCATACGCGCCTGGTACGACTATCTCGGTTGGAGCAACCCGACAAAGTTCAAACAGCCGGTCCATTTCGGCCGTGCGAAACTGACATCCGGAAGCGACGTGCTGGTCGACACCGAAGCCGACTTCACAAAACTCGACCTCGCTCAACACAACAACCTGCACGTTCACTGGGGAACGAAAACGGCGGGGGTGAATGACAACGCACTGGACGGAGTTGGCGGAGACCCCAATGCCGGCGTCTATCGCATCGAACACGTCATCGATGAGAACCGCATCAGAGTGTTTCCCGCCGCGAAGAAGAACGGAACGTCGTCTTACTCGATCGGTCGCCGATCGTACTATCGGATGAGGCTCGCCAATTGCGACTTCTTCTTCACCGATACACGCGGCCAACGCGAAATGCACGACACGCGCGAGCCCGACAAACCAGGTCTATCGATGCTGGGCAAAGTGCAGCGAGAGTGGCTGCTGGGCGGCATGAAGAACAGCGACGCCGACTTCATCTTCGTCGTATCGTCCGTCAACTTTATGGTGCCGCACGTCGGCGGCGGAGCGGTTCGCGCGGAGAACAAAGACGACGCCTGGACGGTGTTCTTCGATGAACGCGAAAAACTGATCGATGCCTGGGACAAGCTCGACAAGCCGGTGTTTGTGCTGACGGGTGACTTGCACAACAGCTTTGTGATCAAGATCACCGACAACGTCTGGGAGATGGCCTCCGGCCCGCACAACTCGAACAACCACTGGGCCAGTGACGAAGGCGACCGACGCGCCAACGGCAAGTTCAAATACGGCCCCCGCGAGGTCGATATTCTCTGGTCGAGCTACTTCCGCACCGACATCCCACGCGACCAGTTGCAAAGTCCCGGTTACTGCGTCGTGCAGATCAACAACGTGTTCAACAACCCGAAGCAGCGAGGCAACGAGCGCTGGGTCGCCTTCCCGCGTCCGCACGTCATCTTTCAATACTTCGACGGATACACGGGCAAGCTGCGCTACGCGCATTCGATTCACGCACAGACGAAGGAATGAGCAGATTGTCGATGGGGCAAGAGGTTTTCGAGTAATGCATTCGTAGAACCTGACCCGTGCGTCTCACGGTTATTGAGCCGGTCCCAGACCACGCGCGTCCTTTCTTGAAAAACTTGACGTGATTACTCATCGCGTGCTGCGAAAGGGCGTTCTTTCATCGATTTCAGGAGGCCCGCTAGATCGGTCGACGGAGTGATGAACTGATCAAACTCGTTGTGTATGTCAGACAGTCGAAATGTCATCTTCCGCCTTTTTTGAAACTCATGAGCGATGTCGATGGCAAGTCTTACGGCAGCCGTACCGGCGTAGGGTATTGAGAAACAGTTATATCGCTTGGACTGCACCTGGAGTTCATAACGATGGCCATCGACGTAAAAGTCGCCGAAGACCGTTTTCTTTCCATACGGGAAGTCGGCTGCGATCTCCGACTTTGTGATTCCCGGGACGCTCGAAAGAATATTCCGAGTCTCTTCCAAATCGAACTGTTCTCCCGCCGCATCGAATAGAAAAAGGCTACTACTCATTGTCGTTGTTCCACTTTGACAACTCGCGATCGAATGCAGAATGTCATGTTCTGACACGAAGCGCGCGATCGAACGGACCTGTGTGTGACATGCCGCGTTTCGCCGGGCCTCGGAATGTCAAAACGCACCGCGTGATTCGTACTCAAAAACGGGCCGAATGCCGATAGCGCGAACGCTACTTCTGCCGCTCGGCTTGCGGCTTCTTCGCGGCGCCGTTTTTTGCCGGCGTCTTAGCGGGCCTGTCGGCGATGTAGCCGACCCAGCCGATCATCATTTCTTCCCAGGTCTGATCTCCCCAGCGGACGGCCTCGGTCGCGTCGGGGTTGGCCGGGTTCGATTCGGCGTTGTCGAAATGTGCCACGCAGTCGAGGCGGGATCCCTTGGGTAGCGGAAACGGCTTGGCGAAACGATACGTGTTCTGCCAGTTGAAGTCATAGCGGGGCACCGAGAGCAGAACTTCGCTCGTTCCGTCGGGATAAGTCGCCTGGTAGCGGAAGTCTTTTCCGCGCAGGTGCATGTGGGGCATCAGCGTGAGCAGTTTCACGTCGCGCCCGAAGGTATGCGACGACTTCACGGGATGATTCGCCGCACCGGCGGGAATTTCGAATTCGGTGTTCATGATCCCCTTCGTTTCGGCCAGCGCAATCGGCGGTTCTTTTCCCTTGTAAAGAACAAGGCCGACTTCCGAGCGATCCCTTTCGACTTTGCCGGTGGGGGTGTAGTGCAATTGGAAGAGCAGTTCGGAACCGGCGGGAATTCGCTTGGCGATGCCCGGGGGCAGAACGAGCGGCGGGTCACCGGGAGCCATGCCGCAAATGTGGCCCTGTTGCCGCACCAGACGCCCTTCGTCGTCGCGAACTTTGCAGAATACTATGATGTGATGCACGACGGCGCGGTTGCCGGGCCGGGCTTCGGCCGCTTGAATCCAGACATCCTCTTTGAAGTTCGTGGGAACGGTGAAATACAAGTAGGGAACGACGCCGTCTGCATTCACGGTGATTTCTTCCGGTATTTGGAAAACGAGGTCCGGCTCGTCGATCATCCAACCTTCGGCGTACTGTTTGGGCGCGGGGAGATCGTTCTTATCGCCGAACGGTGCTCCCGAATCGATCCAGGTGATGAGCGTGTCGACCTCGACTTGGGGCATCTGCCGGTTGTTCGACCAATGGCCGTAGCGGGGGTCGGCGTGCCAGGGAGGCATCCGCTTTTGGAGAACGACTTCTTTCATCATCGCCGTCCAGTTCACCGCGTCGTCGTACGTTGAGAGCGAGAAGGGACCGATCATCCCGGGCCGGTGACACTCCTGGCAGCGACGTTCGAGAATTCGTGAAATGTCTTTGGCATACGTGACGTCGGTCGCCACTTTCTCGCGGCGGCTGTGGGTGATCAAACACCCCAGAGGCTTCGTCTGGGCAACGCTCACCGGCTTTTCGGCTAGCACCTCCTTAAGCGCGAGTTCAAGATCGCGCCGCCGAGGCTTATCGTTTTTGTACGTGTAGCCGAACCGATCATCGACGCGGCCGTGGTAGCGGACGATCCGTCGCGCATCCAACAGAAACACTTCGGCCGTTCGGAGGGCGCCCAAACGGTCGGCGAGCCTCTGCTCGGAATCAAGCAGCACGGGCATCGCGGTCTTGAATTCCTCAGCATGCTTGCGCAGCTCTTCTTGCGTCACGCCCGCGTTCGAATTGATGCCAATGACCTGCAGCCCCTGCTTGCCGTAAGCCTTTTGCAACTTCGAGAGCTCGGTCAGATAGAGATTGGAGATCGGGCAGTAGGTGCCCATGAAAAACAGCGCGACGGCGCGCTTTTCGCCGTAGTCGCTCAACGCGACCTGCTTTCCCGCTGCGTCCGGCAGAATGAAGTTCGTCACTTCGCGACCCACGAGAGATTTCGCGCTCGGCTCGTCAGGTTTCGCAACGTTCTCGGGTTTCGTCGGCTTCTCGGCCGCCCGCCCGACGAAAGCCGGAGTGATCACGACTGTGCACAGAACGATGATGGTACCGACAACAGCCAACGGCAAGCGCCGGGAAACGATCGATTTCATCATCACACGCTACGCTTTCGAAATGGAGCCGTCATATCGCAACCGTCAGCAATAACCCAGTATATCAGACGCACGGAGCGGCACCAATTCAACTATTTTGGTACCCGTAAACACGCACGTTATGCCAGAAGACAATTGACCAGCAGATCGGGCTGCATGGGGCGAAACATCGCTTTCTTTGGGATTTGTTCAAACCGCCCGGCGAGCGCCCCGGTATAATCGACAGCCGCGCGGTGGGAGAATCCGCCATCTGGAAGCAGAGGGCAGTTCAAGCCGGTTGGCTGCCTTGGTTCGAATCAGTAACAAGTGGACGACCTCGGGGCTTCGCGGCTCAATTCCGAAGAGATTGATTTCGGTAGACAGGAGATCATCGTCATGTGGGTCCCCAAATGGGAACGCGATCGAAAACAGGGCAACGATTCCCCCGTGCCGACGCAAGCCGTCTCGAACGAAGAGTTCGTTCCCCGTCCGCAGACGCCTCTTCAGAAAAAGTGGGAGTCGCTGATCGACGAGATGGCCGATGAGAAGTCAACAAAGCTGGGCATGAACCGCCGCGACTATCTGCGGACCTCAATGGGCATGGCGACCGCCTTCCTGGCAGCCAACACGGTCTTCGGGCCTTATTGGGAAGTCGACGCGGCCGAGACGACCGAGCCTGACGCGACGAGGGAGAAGTGGCCCAAAGGGGAGTATTTCATCGTCGACGTGCAGACGCACTTCACCGACGGCTACGCCCTTGGGTTTCGCAAGGCGGAATTCGTCCGCAACATGGGTTTTCAGCTCAAGAACGACGCCGACGCCTACAGCTTCACGAACTACGTCAAGGAAATCTTTTTCGACAGCGAAACGAGCATGGCCGTCATCTCGGGTGTGCCCGGCCATGAGACCAACAAGAACCTGGCCGGCAAAGTGCTCGAAGGCCGCGACCGCCGCGGCGGAATTCTACCGAGTTGGCTGATGTCGCAGCGAAAAAATGAACTCAACGAATTGGCCGGCTGCACGCGTGCGCTGTGCCAGGGGAACTGCGCCCCAAACCATTATTGGGACCGCAAGAACAACGCGCCGGATCGGGTCGCGCTGCTCGAACAGGTCGAACGCGAGGTCAAGCAGTACGGCATCGATAGTTGGAAGTGGTATTGCCACACCGACCCGGGCCGCTCCGGAAACGGGTTCCGCTTGGACGACGAGAAGCTCACCTACCCGTTTTACGAGCGTTCGAAGGAACTCGGGTTGAAAGTCTTCAGCATTCACAAGGGGTTCGCTTCGCAGTCACGACGGTTCGGCCACTTCGCCCATCCCGGGGACATTGAGAAGGCGGCCCTCGATCACCCCGATCTGACGTTCATCGCCTATCATTCGGCGATCAAGCACGGGCCCGGCGAGCCTCAGTTCGAGCGGGATGATTTCTTCGACCCCACAACGGGCGACTTCGCCTGGCACGATGAGTTGATGAAGATCAAACAGCGAAACCCCAAGATCGACAACGTCTACTGCGAGATCGGCTCATCGTTCGGGCTGCTGGCGACCGCCCATCCGCTTATGTGCCAGCACCTCATCGGCAAGAACGTAAAGCACTACGGAGCCGAGCGCGTTCTCTGGGGGACCGACTGTCTGTGGTGGGGATCGCCCGAATGGGTGATCGATGCGTTTAAGAGGTTTCAGATTTCCGACGAGCTGTGCGACAAATTCGGTTACCGCAAGCTGACCAAACAAGATAAGGCGAACATCTTCGGATTGAACGCCGCGCGGATTTATGGAATCGACGTCGACGCGCAGCTCAAAGCCTTTCCCGGCGATTCGCTGTCGAAACTGAAGACGGCCTACTTGGATCGCGGCGGTCAGCCGGACAACGCCGCCTACGGCTGGGTCCGTGCCGAATCATGAGCCAACGAACGTGGATTGTTTTGGCTGTATGTGTGGTAGCGGTTGTCGCCGGTTTCGCGGCGCTATTCATGTCGGTCGAAAAAGACGATCCCGCGCTGTCCGACTCGGTCGAGAAGGCTGCGGCGTTGGAGAAGGCCGGCGCTGTATCGATGCTCGCTCACCCCACACAACAGTTCGGTGACGACTCGAATCGAAGTGAACACAGCGGACCTCGTGCGAAACTCGATCCGGCGGCTTGGGGCGACGATCATGTCGGGAAGCCGCTGCCGGATTTCGTCAGCGGCGATGAATGTCTGTTCTGTCACCGTATGGACGTCGGACCCGCATGGGCGAACAATCGGCATCAGTTGACGATCCGGCCAGGGGAAACGGATTCCCCTGCGATAGCGGCACTGAGAACGGCGGACGAGGCGCGCGCGTTTGCTGACGATGTCGAGTTTGTCTTAGGGCGAAAAAGTCGTATTCGTTACTTGAAGCAGACCGAGCGTTATGGACAGCTCGCGTTGCTTTCGACGGCCTTCGGTCCATCGGCCGATGGTAAAAAAGGAGCGATCATTAAAGCTCCGAACGCGCATTGGGACGCGCAAACATTTGGCAGCTCGTGTGCCGGGTGCCACGCTTCGGGAGTCGATGCCTCGACGCAGATGTTCTCGGCCGTCTCGCTCGACTGTTTCACCTGCCACGGCGACGTGCCGCTTGAGCACAGCAGAGACACAACACAGGTTCTGCTGTCGAAGCAGCGAGGCGACTCGGCTCGAGTGGTCGTTTCGATTTGCGGACAATGCCACATTCGCACGGCGAAGTCACACAGCACCGGATTGCCCTATGCCAATCAGTTCGTTGCCGGCGACAATCTCTTCCGCGATCTCCACGTCGATTGGTCGGACGAGCACCTCGAATCGCTCAATCCGGCCGATCGGCATGTTTTGGATAACGTTCGTGATGTGGCGCTGTATGATGAGTCGCGTACGACTTGCTTGTCGTGTCATGAAGTCCATTCACAGTCGAGCCAAAAACACCAGCAACTCTCCGAACAGGCGATCTGCGCTCACTGCCACGAGCAGGGCGATTACACGGTTCCCAAAACGTTTGAGATTCATAGCCGCACGTGCGAGTATTAGAAACCGTCCCAAGCCCCGGTTGTGGCCGCTTTTCTCTTACGAGAAAAGAAGAAGCCACGTCAAAACCCGGTTGTGGACAAATCTCGGCCTGGAAAACAAGAGGCTTGATTTATCAACAGAGGGTTTTGACGCTACTTCAAGTCGTGCCACGCATCAAAGCCTATTGAGACACATTCGAATTGAGAATGAGACAATGAACGACCAAACCGACTACGAAGGCTTGCCCGCCGACGAGCCAATGGACGAGACCGACGTGAGCCTGCGTGCGTATCTGGCATCACTTGGTGACGAGCACCTCGCCCAGTACGACGAAAGTTTCTCGGACGAGCAAGTGATCGCTTGGGACGGGAATTTTCGCGCCGACGGTGCGCTGATGCTCGTTTGCTGCGAGCGTGACGTCGACGTGGCCGAATTCCGCCGTGTGTTGGCAGAACATCTGACGTATCGTCAAAGGTCCACGTCTTGATATTGGTGTGTTATCAATGGAGAATGTTGATAGCGACGCTTATTGATCCACAAAACGGGACAAAACAGGAATGACCGGAATGCAAAATCAGAATTCACCGCTCGAGCGTCGTGAGTTTCTCAAGGCGGGCGTCACCGCCGGTGTCGCAACCACCGCCCTGAGTGAACGGCTGCTGTCATCGGTCGCGCAGGCCGACGACGGTAAGAATTCTGATGGTGACAAGTCTGATGGTGACAAGACTGTGCAGCAGGCGAAAAACGTCCCCGTCAAACCCTTCGGCAAGACGGGCTGGAAGATGCCCGTGTTGGGAATGGGCGGCTCGGCCATGATCAAGCAATGGAATAAGGAATACGGCGTGGGCGTGTTGCCCCTTGACGAGCGGGTCGCCATGGTGCGGTACGCCTTCGATCGAGGTGTGCGGTATTTCGACACGGCTCGCGTTTACAGCGAGAGCGAATCGATCATGGGCGCCGGACTCAAGGGAATTCGAAACCAGGCCTATATCGCAACCAAGGTCGCCGACCCGCGTCCCGACCAAACGCGAAAGAGCATCGAGACTTCGCTCAAGGAATTACAGACCGACTACGTCGATTGTGCCCAAATTCACAGCCCGGCGATCGAAAAGGTGGGGGTTGCCGGAGCCATGAAGATTCACGAGCAACTACTTAAATTGAAGGACGAAGGACTGGTGCGATTCATCGGCCTGACAACGCACGTCGTGTTCGAGGACGTCGCCAAATTGATCGCGACCGGTGGGTTCGATCAGGTCTTGTTGGCTTTCGGATACTTTAACCGCGGCCTCGATACGCTTCATTCAAATCGTAACTTGCAACACCGGGCCGTCTGCATGGCCAAGGCTCACGAGTTGAACATGGGCATTGTCGCCATGAAGGTGATGGGGGCGGGCGTCTTCAGCCACAATTCGGGCAACGTCGTTCCCGGATTCGACAAACAGGGGCTCAGCAAATTACCGGGAGCCGCCATACGCTGGGTGCTCGACGACGAGCGCATCTCGATGCTCAACATCGGCATTTCGATTCCCAAAGACATCGATGACAACATTGCCCTGCTCTCCGGCGACCTGCCGCTCACCAACGACGACCGCCGCCTGCTGGCAGAATTCTCCGGCCGGGCGTACGAAGCGAAACCGTTCAGCGAGATGAAGACGGTCTAGGACGAGCGCCCCAACGCTTGGTGGCTACTGTTTGAGCGCACGCTTGAGAATCTTGCCGGTGGATCCGTGCCACATCGCCGAGTGGTTTATGGATCAGGTCCGACCGACAGAACGATCTGCCATTCGTAGCGTGGCGATGCCCAACGATTCTGCGACGGGCCGCATCACAGCCGACCCCCGGATTGACCATCTCGTGGTTGGGCAAGCCAAGCCGCAAGGCGCCGGCGACAGTTGGCCAATCGACAGAGTTGGAGCAGCAATCCCGTGTGAAACGTCTGCACGTGAATCCTAATTCTCACTTGGATCGAAGATTCGATTAAGCCATTCTGAACCGAAGATAGAGAATCGCTCTTCCGGTTCCTTTCTTTTCGCAAAATCCCGGACAGTTCGCCGGGTAACACACGCCACTACAGATTCTACAGCGACCCTGCGAAAACGCTCTTCCCCAAAAGACTCCTTCATGTGATTTACGGCAAGCCATTTGAGCGGCAGAGGCAAACTGTCGGCGGCACGACCAGGCGAGTTCGTTGTGTAGTAAAAACTAGTACATAGAGTCATCTTGATATCGTCAGCGGCAGGAGCATCTGAACGGAAGTCGGCCGTCACTTGCTCGCCCAGGAAAATGCGACCGCTAATTGTGCTTCCGCTATCTATCACAGATTCCTTTCGGGGCACGCATGACAGCGAGAACATGAATGGATTCGGGTCACACCAATGTTCAGGAGCCCCACGAATCTTGGCTGAGCTCCGTCGCAAAAACGACCATGGATGTCCGAATCCGGGGATCTCGACGCAGTCTGCACAGAACGGCGCCAACAACGGCCCGGCACGATCTTTGTCATAGCTCAGCGTACACTCTGCCCACACGTCGCCGTTATCAAGGATTGCGATTTCAGAAACTGACAGTGAGAAAGCCCTGTCATGAGCCATCGCAACAAGATGGTCATACGGAGTATCACCAACTAGAAACTGCATGGCCAAAATGATGTACATCATTTACTCCAAACGCGAATCATGAATCCAAGTACGCATTCGAATCGGAACTGACGGGTTCGACGGTATGTAAAGTCCCTTCCTCGAACCGGCTTGGGTATTCGAAACTCATGCCGATATAGAGCTTTCTGCGCGAAGCGTCAATGTTGGCTGAACGCGTGTGTTGATTCTATCTGCCAAGTATGACTACTGGCCGCTGTGGAATTCTGGCCTCTACGCGCAGTGTCGAAAACGATTCTGCGGGCTGCGATCGCACCGGTAGGCACTGGTCGGTCGACGAGGGGCTTGACGGCAGTCAAATCGACGGGTGGCGTGGCCTAAGCGAAGCGATGGCCACGGTTAGAAAATGGACTCGCATTTGGGTGGCATGCTTTCATCAACGCGCGGTCCGCCGGATTAGGGCGATTCCTTCAGCGCACGCTTGAGAATCTTGCCGGTGGGTCCCTTGGGCAATTCGTCGATGATTTCAACCGTTCGCGGATACTTGTAGGCCGCCAAGTGCTCCTTACAGTATTCGGCGATCTCGTCCGGCGTGGTGCTCGACCCGGGTTTCAGCGCGACGACCGCTTTAACGTCTTCACCCAGGCGTTCGTGCGGCACTCCGATAACGGCCGCTTCGATGATCGACGGATGAGTGTAGAGCACTTCCTCGACCTCGCGCGGAAAGACGTTGTAGCCACCGCGCAAGATCATGTCCTTGCTGCGGTCGACGATGTGAAAATCGCCCTCGTCGTCGACGTAGCCGATATCGCCCGAGTGAAACCAGCCGCCACGAAGTGCCTCGTCGGTGGCCTCGGGGCGCTTGAAGTAACCCTTCATGACGTTGTGGCCGCGAATGAGCACTTCGCCTCGTTCTCCCGCCGGGAGGTCTTCGTCGCTGGCATCGACGATTTTCATGTCGACGCCCGGGATCGGCTTGCCGATCGTACCCGCCTTAGCGGTTTCATCGATCGCCTGCACCGACGCTAACGGCGACGTTTCGGTGAGCCCGTAGCCCTCCTGAATTCGGAAACCGAAGCGGTCGTAAAATTCGCGTTTCACGTCGACCGGCATCGGCGCGCCGCCCGAAACGCAGAACTTGAGGCTCGACAAGTCGGCCGTCTCCGCTTCCGGGCAGTTCAAGAGGGCGAAGTACATTGTCGGCACGCCGGCGAAAAACGTCACGCGGTGCCGCTCGATGATCTCGACAGCCTCCTCGGGCGTGAAACGTTTCACGTAGCTCACCGTTCCGCCGTTGAAGAACATACCATTTTGAACGTTGGTTTGGCCGAACGTGTGATACAGCGGCAACACGGCGAGCCCCACGTGGCCGCCGCCCAAAACGTTGATCTCATCCGGCCACAGGCTGAAGGCTTTCTCCGAAATATATTGAGCGTTGTAAAACAAATTGAAGTGCGAGAGCTCGGCTCCCTTGGGATGACCCGTCGTGCCGCTGGTGTAGAGAATGACCGACGTGTCGTCGGGCCTCGTTTGAGCGACGTCGGCATGCGCTGACCGGTCGAGTGCCTGCTCGAACGGCTTGGCCTCTCCGGGCGTCTCCGGCAAACTTTGGCCGTCGACAACGTACAGGTTTCGGCAGCTCTCGGTTCGCCCAAAAGCTTCGAACGCTGCCGAGGCGCAATCGGCGTGAACGACGAACGTTGTCGCCTCGCAGTCGCCGAGTTGAAACGCCAACTCGTCGGCCACGTGCAGTGTGCTCAATGGAACGACAACACCGCCGGCGTACAACACTCCAAAATAGGCGATCGTGAACTCGGGAACATTGGGCAGCATCAGCGCCACTTTACTGCCCGGCTCGATGCCGGTCTCAATCAACTCACTGGCGAAACTGCGGGCAGCAACGTCCAGTTCTGCATAGGTCAATTCTTCTGAACCCGTGCGGGCGGCGACGGCATTCGGCGATCGACGAGCCGACGTGGCCAATAGCGAACCAAGATTGAGCGCCATCAATACCTCTCCCATGCCCTGTCCAGGGCCTTGTCTCTAGCCGCCGTTTCGGCATTACCGAATGAAACCCTGCGGGATTCCTGCTTGCCGTAAACAAAACTCGCCAGCGTAGCCGCATGCAGCGAAATGCCCATGCCCTGTCCAGGGCCTTGTCCCTGGCCGGCGTTTCCGTCTCACCGCGAAGCGACCGTCCACAGTCCATCATACCCGTTCGACATTCTCGCTCAACCAGCGCGACGGTCGCCCTGCGTTTCAAGTCACGAGCGAGTAGGTTAACCTGTTCAAAACAGTCGCCGCGGCCGGTTCAGTTCGCACATTTGTTAGCAAAAACCAAGCGACTCGCCCACTTCACCAATTGAGAATGCCATGGACGCCAGCGAACGTAAGAAGTTGCTCGACGACGTCGAGACGTTTTGCAGGGAGATTCGACCGAACGAAGAGCTTTGCTATTTGGAGCATCGGTTCAACGACGAGGCGATCGGATTGGCGCAGAAACTCTCGCTGTTGGGCATGCCGATTCCTATGCAGTACGGTGGACGCGGTGCCGACCTGAAGACGTATCTACGGGCGCTCGAGCGAATTGGCCGCGAGGGAACCGGGCTGCGGACGTTGTTTTCCGGGCACACGTCGATCGGCCAGATGCCGATCCTCGACTGGGGAAACGACGAGCAAAAACGGCGGTTCCTGCCGGCGGGTTGCCTGGGCGAGTCGATCATGGCCTTCGGATTGACCGAACCCGAGGCGGGGTCGAACCCGCTTGAACTTCAAACGACCTATCGCCGCGACGGCGACCGGTTCCTGCTCAACGGAGTGAAGTATCTCATCTCCAACGGCGGCATCGCGGACGTCGTTGTGACGTTCGCCTACCCCGAAGGCGGTCAGAGCCCGATGAGTGCCTTCATCGTCGAGGCCGGCGGCGACGGGTTCGAGCACGAAGACATGACCGCGAAGATTGGGCTGCCGACGTCGAACACCGCCATGTTCGAATTGACCGACTATGCGGTGCCCGCCGAGAACCTGCTCGGCGAGGAAGGCAACGGATTTCGAATCGCCATGCACACACTCGTCGGTGGCCGGTTGAGTGTCGCCGCCGGCTGCTTGGGTGTCATCAGAGACTGTCTGGACGAGGTGCTCCGCTATGCCACCGAGCGGGAACAGCACGGCAAGCCCATCGGCAGACATCAGCTCGTGCAGGAACACATTGCGCACATCGAAATTGCCAGGCAGACCAGCGAAAGCCTGCTCGACACGGCTGCCGAAGCGAAGATGTCCTCCGCCGCCAATCTGGGAAACCGCGACCTGAGCCGTCGTGCCAATTTACTCTCAGCGGAAGCAAAATTCGTCGCCAGCAACGCCGCGTTCGACGCGGCTGACCGAGCCGTTCAGGTGTTCGGCGGGCGGGGCTATTCGGAATTGTTCCGCCCCGGCCGACATTTCAAGGACGTCCGCGTCTGCCGCATCTATGAGGGGACGGACGAGATACTCAAGTTGAAGATTGCTGCTTCGCTTCTGGGTAAGGAGTATGCCGCCTTTCGTTAGGGGAAATCATTCGGAGCGCGGCAGTTCGCCCCGTGCGGCGTGCGTTACGAAGCGGAGCTTCGTAACGAGGGAGCGACCGAAAATTTCGCGGGACGGCTCATGCCCGATCCAGTTCGCGGCGAAAGTCGGTCCAGGCTTGTTCGATAATCTTCTTCGCCGCGGCCTCGATCAGGCCTCGGCTGACCGATTTGAGCATCCCGCCGAGTTCCTTGATTTCCCCCTGCCAGCAGAGTCGGGTCTGGTCGCCATCCGGCTCGAGTTCGCACAACGTTTCGACCAGCACCGACGTGCCGATGCCCTTGCCGAACACCTGCATCCGGGCTGTATCGGGCTGATGCTGCTCGACGACTTCCAGCGTCAGCTTGAGCGACCCGGTGAGAAACGAAAATCCCGGCTTGACGCGGCAGACCATTCGCTCCGGTTCGAGGCTTTCGACCCGCTGCATCCCGGGGAGAATTCCCGCGAGAAATTCGAGGTCCACCAAACGTTCCCACAGCTCATCGACCGGCAGAGCGAATCGTTCTTCGCCTGAAAATTGCATAGAGGACCAACTCCCAAATCAACCGGCGCGTCTGTTCGTGATGGCGATTCTTCCCCGAACGACGCCACGCGAGAAAACTTAGAGAAAAAGAAGAATACACCGTCCGCCTCGAAAAGCCAAAGCAGCGCGTGCCAGCAAGAAACCTCGTCATGACGGCACTTCACACGCGAGAGTTCACGATCAACCTGATACACTGGTTCCGATGGTGAAACTATTTCAGAGTAGTGGTCCGAACATACCTTGACGAGTGACGTCCTTCACAGAATTGATGGGTCAGATCCAAGAACACCGGCGTTGGGACGTCGTCTAACAGACAACAGAAAAAAGCGAGCCAACGAATGCGAATGATTGTTTCCTTGTCGTTCTTAACCGTGAGCGTTCTCGGCGGTGCCGCCCGTTCCGCCGAGAAACCTAATGTCATCCTGCTCAGCATCGACGACTTAAACGACTGGGTCGGTTGCCTCGACGGTCATCCGCAGGCATCGACGCCGAACATCGATCGGCTCGCAAAACGGGGCGTTCTATTCTCGAACGCGCACTGCCAAGCACCGGTCTGCCAGCCCTCGCGCGCGAGCTTAATGGTCTCGCGGCTGCCATCATCGACGGGACTCTACTTTTTGAATCCGGGTCTTGAGCAGTCGGAAGTGACTAAAGATGAACCGACACTCCCCGAAGCGTTCGCCCAAGCCGGGTACAAGGTCATGGGAGCCGGCAAGCTATTCCATAGCAAGGACAACAAGCGGGTCTTCGACGGCGTCGGCAAGTACGGCGGGAACTTCGGCGGTTTCGGGCCCCGACCGGATGAGAAGATCAGCCAACCGCACGGGCACCCGCTATGGGATTGGGGCGCGTATCCCGAGAAGACCCAAGAAATGCCCGACTTCAAGATTGCCCGCTGGGCGACGCAAAAACTGGCGGAGGACGGCGACAAGCCTTATTTTCTGGCGGTGGGCTTTTTTCGGCCGCACGTGCCGATGTACGTCCCGCAGAAGTGGTTCGACTTGCACGCTCGCGATCGAGTCGCGCTGCCCCTTCTCAAAGCCGACGACGTCGACGATCTTTCCACTTACGCGCGAAACCTGGTGACGCTCGAACACGTCGCCCCGGAACACACCTGGATGAAAGAAAGCGGGCAGTGGCCGCACGCCGTGCAGTCGTACTTGGCCTCGGTCAGTTTCGTCGACCATTGTGTGGGCATCGTTCTCGACGCGTTAGATCGCCGCGCCGACGCCGGCAATACGGTCGTCTGCCTGTTCGCCGATCACGGGTTTCATCTGGGCGAAAAAGAACGCTGGGCGAAACGCTCGCTCTGGGAAGACGGTACGCGGGTGCCGATGGTCATCACCGGCCCGTCGATCGACACAGCCGTATGCAACCGCCCGGTCGGCTTGATCGACATCTTTCCCACGCTGCTCGACCTGACCGGTCAACAAGCCGACCCGAAACACGAAGGGCAATCGCTCGAGCCGTTGTTAAGTGACCCAGATCGGGAATGGACCCGTCCGGCGCTCACCACATTCGGCCGCGGCAATCACTCGGTCCGTTCGACCCGCTGGCGGTACATCAAGTACCTCGACGGCTCACAGGAACTCTACGACCACAACAACGACCCGCACGAGTGGACCAACCTGGCCGCCGATCCCAAGTTCAAGTCGGTCATCAGCGAGCACCGGCAATGGTTGCCGTCGTCCGAACTGCCAATTCTCGGCAAAAACTCGACCGGCCACAAAGCCTACGAAGCCGCCGCAGCCGCTTCCGGTTTGGAGTAAAACCTCGCTGTTATGACGTTGCAAACGTCCTTAGACTCCAAGCACGTTGACTCGCCGATCCCCGACTAATAAGCTAAGTGCGCTTGATGGGTTGTGCTCCACGCGACGCGGGAGAACGGCATGCTGCGGACCAACGCCCTCTGTTCTGTACCAGCGCTCGACGTCCTCACACGACGCGGCATTCTGCGCGCCGGCGGTTTGGCTTTCGGCGGGTTGACATTGGCCGACGTGCTCCGGCTGCAAGCCGAGCCGAAACTGAACAAACACGGGCGGCCCAAGTCGGCGATCATGATCTTCTTGAGCGGCGGTCCGTCGCATCTGGACATGTACGACATGAAGCCCGAGGCGCCCCGCGAGTATCGCGGCGAGTTCCGCCCGATCGCCACGAACGTGCCCGGAATGGAAATCTGCGAACTGATGCCGATGCAGGCGCGCATCGCCGACCGATTCACCATTCTCCGCGGGTATCAGGGCGGCCACCTGCATACGGGCAACGAGTTCTTCAGCGGCTATCCCTGGCAGGAATCGCCCCGCGCATCGATACCGGGCGAAGCGCGTCGCCCCGCGCTGGGGTCGGTCGTGAGCCGTTTGCGGCAGTCGCGTTCGCCGCTGCCCGATTACGTGAGCATCCGCAGCCAGCACCAGTGGGAGCGTGCTTACTATTTGGGAAACGAGTACGAGCCATTTCGCATCGCCGAAAACAGCAGCAACACCGGCAAAGAGAGCTTGGAAAACATGACGCGGCCCGAGCAGGTGAGCGACGGGCGGCTCAATTCGCGTCGAGGTTTGCTGACGGCTCTCGACGACCGTCGACGCGAGCTCGACTTTCACGCCTCAGCGGTAGCCATCGATGCGTTCCAAAGCCGGGCGCTGGAGATTGTCGCCTCCAGCAAAGTCCGTGACGCGTTCGACATCGAACAAGAGCCCAAGAGCATCCGCGCCCGGTATGGTGAGGGGCTGGACAGCAACGGCCAGGATCCGTGGAAATGGCTGTTGCAAGCCCGCAGGCTCGTCGAGGCGGGTGTTTCGATTGTCACCGCCTGCACGTACGGTTGGGACACACATCGCACGAACTTCAAGACGCTGCGAGGCATGTTGCCTTCGCTCGACGTGGCCCTTCATGCACTCATCACCGACTTGAACGATCGCGGGTTGTTGGACGACGTTGTGGTACTGATGGGCGGAGAATTCGGACGCACGCCGCGCATCGGCGACATCACGCCTGATGGTCGCAGCCATTGGCCCGAAGCGGGCTTCCTATGGGTGGCCGGCGGCGGTCTGAACGCGGGGCAGATCATCGGCGAGACCGACGGCCGCGGCGAGAGGGTGATCGGCAATCCGATTCGCATGCAGAGCGTGCTGACCACGCTCTACAACACTCTGGGCATCGACCCGGCCACCACATTCCCCGACCACAACGGCCGCCCCCAATACGTCATCGAACACCGCGAAGGCGTGCCCGGGTTGGCGTGAGCGTTGATGGCGTCTCTCTTGTAATGGCTCCATTGAGTCGCGCGTTCGCAACGCGTCATGCCTCTGCTTCACTCATCGCAGGCTGACACCACACGTCGAGCGCTATGGTCAGGCGGAGTGAGAGCGAACGCGGCGAGACCACTTTCTGACTCCCTCTCCCGGCGGGAGAGGGCTGGGGTGAGGGGCGTCTGTTGGTTGACTGCCCTCATCCTAACCTTCTCCCAAAGGGAAAAGGAATCCGGTGGGGCGATCTCGTTCAGAACTCCAGCCGACCGTCGCTCACAGATCCCGGTGGCAACCGGTTGCTATTCTACGGAGGATGCCGTCAACCTTTCTGTCTGTACTTTCGTTATCGCAGACAAACAGCACGGAATCCTCCTCCTCGCTGATATGAGCTATACCGACTCCAAGGAGCCATTTTCCTTGGACCGGCATCTCCTTGCACCGTTCGTAGGTGAAGTAGTCGCCAAAACGAAGCAGTCGCACGATTTCGGAACGCGTTGCAGAAAGCGGGACGAAAATGGCACCATACTCCGAATGACGCATAGCGACCAAGACGAATTGAGAAAATAGCCCCGCGTCGCGTACCGTGTATACGGTCGTCTCATCGGGCGAAAGGTTCCGAGCGATTTCACGCTCTCTCAGAACGAAGGAGTCGCAATCGTGTGTTTTTCCCTCTGTCACAAATTCCGATGAAAACTCGTCCAACCATTCGTCAAGATCCTCCCACGCTAGTACGTACATACTGCCCAGTTCGTCGAAAAGCCGTTGGCACGCATCGCGCAAACGTTCGAAGTCGAACTCGTTAGGCATTTGATATAAGCAAGCGAACATGATCTCACCTCTATTGCTCGTCGCCTCGTTCAGAACACTAGATCAGCCCGCGTTACTCCCCTTCCTTCGCAATCTGGCTCCAGACGTCGCCCGAGAACAGGTCGACGATTTTGGCCAGACCGGCTTCGGCCAGTTCGGTGCCGGTGATGAAGCGGCCGGGGCGGGTCCAGCCGGCGAGAAGTTCTTCGGAGCAGCCGAACATTTTTGCCAGCAGCTTGTCGAGGTCTTGTTCCATTTCACGGAAGTGCCGCGTCCATTCGGCCGCCTCTTCGAAGCGAACGTCTTCTTCGCTCTGCCAGCGGACGGGGTGAAACAGGAGCGTCGAGTGCGGAGTGACGTATCGCCGGCCGCAGGCGGCAAACGGCAACAGCGCGGCTGACGAACATTCGCCGGCCACAATTCCCGTCGCGTCGAGGCCCCGCAGCCTGATCAATGTGGCCAGCCCTAAGCCGACGTAGGCGCTGCCGCCGCCGGAATCGAAGAAGATCGTCACCTTGCTCGAGCGCGGCACCTCGACGAGCCGGCCGACGAGTTCGGACTGTTTGTCGGTCAGCTCGCCGCAAATGGCGATTTCATAGGCCCCTGAGTCCCGTGGATCAAGCGGAGACCGCGGCGCGACGGCGGGTGAGGGATAAGGCCTGATCGAAGGTCGTTTAAGATTCATGACATACCGTGTTTTCAGTTTCTGGAAAGATTGCCGGCGCACAAGCCCGAGGCTCCCCCCAAAAGGGGGCGTCCGTTGTCACGCCGGGGGAAGATCGGTTGTTCGCACCGCTTTTACCCGCCTTTTGACTCGACTGCAAGAATCTGAGCAGTACGATGGACATTGTGCCAGCCTGGTAAGCTTGCGGCAGAGCCGCTTTTGACCCGAGTTCTATCGATCTTCAAAGACGAAAAACACCTGAGGAGTCGACCTGTGCGATATCTTTATCTTTTGGTAGCAGTGATGTGTCTTGTGGCAGCGAATTCGGTCTCAGCGGCGGGGCCGTCGGTGACGTTGACGCCGAAGGCTGATGCCGTCGACGTGACGATCGATGGCAAGCCGTTCACGGTGTTCAACACATCGTCCGAATTGCCCAAGCCCTTTTTCTCGCCCGTACGCGGCGCCGATGGAACGGTCATGACGCGACCGATCGCCAAGCCGGGCGACGATCATCCGCACCACAAAGGTATTTGGTTGGCGGTCGACAAGGTCAACGGTGTTGACTTTTGGGCCGAGAGAGGCCGAATCGAAAACCGCTCGGTCAAGCTACACGTTGCCGACGGAAACCCGGCCGTCATGCAGGTCGTCAATGATTGGCTCGGAAAGGACGGGCAGCCTGTGGTGACCGAAAACACAACTGTCAGAATCTTCGCCAACAGGTTGATTGGCTATGACGTGACGTATCAGCCTTGCGGTGAATCGGTCACGTTCGGCGATACGAAGGAGGGTCTATTCGGCTTTAGAATGATCGATTCGATGCGCGAGCGGGAAGGCGGAAACGTCGTGAACGCCGACGGCGATCAGGGGAGTGCCAAGTGCTGGGGGAAACCGTCGGACTGGGTCGATTACCACGGGCCGATTGAAGGGAAAACGTACGGTGTGGCGATATTCGACCACCCGCTGAACTTCCGGCCATCGCGGTATCATGTACGCAATTACGGTCTGTTTTCGATCAGCCCCTTCGGCGAGCGGGCCTACACGAACGGTGCCAAACCAGCCAGTCCGTACGTGATTCTCCCCGGAGATGAGCTGCGGCTCAGGTACGCAATGTACATCCACGCCGGCGATACCGAGGCGGCAGACGTGGACGGCGCTTATCGCGCTTACTTAAAGAGCGCCGAATAACTTCATACCCGCGCATGTTTGCCGCGCGGCATCGGTTCGATGTATTCTACTGCCTTGCACATGAGGCAAAGGGCTTGCACACGGGGCAATGGGCGCGCGGCTGGCGAATCGGCGAACGTGATCGGCCGTCCAACAAAACGGGGCTCCGCGGCACGAGTTGGCTCAGCACCCGTTCTGATGGTACGCACGTCGAATCTAACTGCTGTTGCGACAACATGTTCCGGCCTAGCCGGGTAAGGATGACTTGAGGTGTTACGAACGAAAACGTGTGGTGAATTGCGCATCGACGACGTCGGTGAAATGGTGACGATATGTGGTTGGGTCGATTCGGACCGCGACCACGGCGGCTTAGCGTTTATCGATTTGCGGGACCGGTACGGTAAAACGCAGGTGGTTTTCAATCCGGATGAAGGCGAAGAGATGCTCGCACTCGCCCGCACGCTGCGGAGCGAAGACGTGATCAGCGTCACCGGGAAAGTTGTCGCGCGACCCGGCGACATGATCAACGAGAAGATCGATACCGGCGAAATCGACGTCCGCGCTCACGAATTGTGCGTTCTCAACAAGAGCAAGACTCCACCGTTTGAGCCGCGAACGACGGAGCTTCCCGGCGACGAAATCCGACTGAGGCACCGATTCATCGATCTACGTCGCTCCGCGCTTCAGCAGTCGCTGGTTTTGCGACACAAGATTACGAGGATCATCCGCGATTATTTCGACGAGCGCGGCTTTTTGGATATCGAGACGCCCATGCTGGGCCGGAGCACGCCCGAAGGCGCCCGCGACTATCTCGTACCGAGCCGAGTTCACGAGGGATGTTTTTATGCCCTCCCGCAATCGCCTCAAATCTACAAACAGATTCTGATGGTCGCCGGTTACGACCGGTATATGCAGATCGCTCGATGCTTTCGCGACGAAGACCTGCGGGCCGACCGGCAGCCGGAGTTCACACAGGTTGACGTCGAGATGGCCTTCGTTGAACGGGACGACATTCTCAACCTGCTCGACGGGTTAGTCGCCCGTTTGATGCAGGAGGTTCGCGGCGAGCAGATCGAACTCCCATTGCCGCGCTACAGCCATCACGACGTCATGGAGCGATACGGCACCGACAAGCCGGACCTACGATTCGGGATGGAATTGGTCGATATCGGCGAGATCGCATCGAGTTGCGAATTCGGCGTGTTTAAGAACGTCATCGACGGCGGCGGCCGCGTGCGCGGAATCAATGCCAAAGGAGCCGCCGAAAAGTACAGCCGCAAGATGATCGACGAGCTAACGGAATGGCTGCGCGACTACGGCGCGAAGGGCTTGGCGTTTTTCCGGGTCAAAGAGGGAGCGCTCGATTCACCAATTGCCAAGTTTTTCACTGAGGACCAGCAAAAGGCCATCATCAACAAGCTGGAAGGCGAACCGGGCGACCTGTTGTTCTTTGTGGCGGCTCCGGGACCGGTCACGTCGGCTGCATTGGCGGCGCTACGAAACCGGTTGGGAAAAGAACTCGAATTGTACGATCCGGCCGAAATGAAGACGGCTTGGGTCATCGATTTCCCGCTGCTGGGTTACAACGAGGAAGAACAGCGTTGGGACGCGGAGCACCACCCGTTCTGCTACCCCGTGCTCGAAGATATCCCGCTGCTCGAGAGCGACCCAGGAAAGGTGCGTGCTCAATCGTACGACCTGATCTGCAATGGTTACGAGGCGGGCAGTGGTAGCATTCGTATTCACGACCCGAAGATTCAGCAAGACGTTTTCGACCTGCTGGGCATTAACGCCGAGGAGGCCGAGCGCCGGTTTGGCTTCTTGCTGGAAGCGCTGCGTTATGGCGCGCCGCCACACGGAGGCGTTGCGCTTGGGCTCGACCGCTGGGTGATGCTGTTCTGCGGAGACGACAACATCCGCGACGTGATCGCCTTTCCGAAAACGCAAAAAGCGGCCGACCTGCTCAGCGGCGCGCCGGCAGAGGTCGACGCGCGGCAACTCCGCGACCTGCACATCAAGACTGACATCCGCAAATGATCGGGGCTTAGATCGTCAAAGGGCTACTAGAAGTAGTCCTAAAACCCTCTGTTGGCTCAAAAGCACCCCTGTTTTCAAGTGTCACTTTCGCCCACAACCGGGTTTCAGGACGGGTTCTAGAGCACGTCCCAAAACGCGGGCGTCGTAACCTTTCGCTCAACAGATGTCGGATGGACTTCACCGATCAGTGGGTTCTGGTACCACTTCTAAAGCGCATTCGACATAAATTTAGCGGGTTCTGGCGACGTAGAGACGATGATTCAAAGACCAAAAGTCGTCCGATAGCCGCCACAGTTATCCCGAACGGGATCTAGATCACAAAGTCGGTCTCGCGGCCGAGAATTCGGTCGATCAGGTCCTGCGATAAATCGATCGCCGGCGACGTCGATTGATCGAGATCGGTGGGGTTGATGCCACAATACACCGACCACGGCCCAAGATGCCGCCAACGGCCGGCGCGGTTGGGTTCCTCCGGCAAAACGGGGGTCGTGCAGCGATTGCAACCGATGGTGGAGTACCCCTGCCGGTGCAGCGGGTTGAGAATGACGTCGTGCTCCTTTATGTAACTCTCGACAGCGTCGTCGTCGAGGTTGACCAGCGGATTGATCCGCAGGCAATTCATTTTCGGATCGACGGCCAATATCGGGCACTGGGCTCGAGGGCCGCCGTCGCTGCGGCGCAGGCTGCCGATGAGCGCGTCGTACGTTCCCTTGGTTTCAAGTAGCGGTTGCGTCTTACGGAGATCGCAGCACTCCTTTTGCCCATCGACGGAGAGGTACAAAATGCCCTTTTGTTCGATCTGTTCGAACATCGACTGCTTGGGTTTGAGGGTGACGACTTCTAAGCCGTATTCCTCGATCAACCGGTCGCGTGTTTGCAGCGTCTCATCGAAGAGGACGTCGGTGTCGACGAACAGAATCTTCACGCGGGCCTGCATCGCGTGCAGCATGTGAGCCACGACGCTTCCCGAGCGCTGCATCGACGAGATGGCCGCCAGCCGGTCTGCGAATGTCGCGATTGCCCATTCGATGAGTTCCTGAGGTGTCCGTTTTTCGAACTTCAGGTTGACGTCGACGAGATCTGCCTGCGTAAGACGCGCCATAAATGAATTTCCACTACAGACCGTTTTGCCTGGGAATGACGATCGACCGAAGGTCGTCCCGAAAATCACATCCGTGTACACAGTGCAGCGCTTCTCCCGGCAATCCACGATGGACTTCGAAGCGAAGCAATGAACTCAAATCCGGCGTCAGGCTGACAGGAGACGACGGATGCGCCGACCGCCTGCCGACTGTAGGAATTCTAGAAAGGCCCGCTCAGAAACGAAAGTGTTCGGCGATGCGATGTCGCCGTTCATCATGAAACGCCGCGACATCGCTCGAGAGACACGCACCGATGGATTTCAACACATTCACGGCGTCATTCCGGCGGTAAGCGAACAAGCCAGACTGACCGCACAGTTTGGGCGACCTCAGTCGTGAATCGGCTCATCGTTCGCGTTCCCCACGGTAAGTACGTCGCGGATTTCGACGGTCACCTCGCCGGCGTTGTCAGCCAGGCTGTTCAGTTCATCGTTGAGTCGCAAATAAAGTGTTCCTGTGGTCACTGCCGTAAATCGCACGTGCCGGCCAACGGGAATGACGTTCAGCATGCTCTCGGGGCTCGTATCGTCATCGCCGACGCGGCTGCGTATCGCCGCCATCAGCATTCCCAACGGCCGACCGTTTGCGTAGGTGATCGATACGCCTTGTGGTTCGCTGATCCAGGGTTTCGGCTCCTGCGCCACCGAAAAGCGTCCGTCGGCAGTTAGCTCGTACGTACGGCCCCGCTCGAGCGTGACCCCGCTCGACTGCCAGTTCTTGGCAGCTTCGACGGTGAAACGTGCGGGCGCCGAATCGCGCGGCAGTGGTTGGCCGTGGCGGAATTCGATAACGGCCCGCTCGACATCGTAACCGTACACGAGACCGGCGGCGAACAGCGCCCACTGGGTACGCAAGTGAGCAACGTCGTTCTCGAACGCATCGCGCACCGCCATGAGGAACTGTGTTCCCGTCGTTCGTTGTCCCAACGTGCGAAATCGGGAACGGTATCGTGGATGGGAATCCAGAAACTTACACAATGCCCAACTCCAGGCGTACGATTCTGTCTTGGCGAAGTCTTCCGCTTCGAGAAGCGTGACGTCGTCAAGCAACTTGAGCTGCCCTTTGGCAACCTCTCGGTTGATCAACCCGATGCGGCCAAAGCCGACGAAGTCTTCGCGGTCGCCGGGCATCACACGAAAATGAACTTTGCCGTCTGAATCGATGCGATGCGTTCCAAACAGCTCGGCCATCCCTTCGATGTACCAGAGCGGGGCGCGCGTGTCGGGCATGGTCGTCATGAAGCAGTGGACGGCTTCGTGGATCAACAGGTGCCGGCGGTAGTAGTCGTGTTCCTGTTCGTACATCCAAAACTCGGCCCCTCGGTGTTGGCCGTGCGCGAATTTCGGCAATTCCACCTTTAACAGACCGGTGCTGCGAAAACGGTCCGAGTCAGCCATGATGTAACCAGTGATTTGATACTCGGATCGCGCGCGATTTGGCGGCAGCGGGCCGAAGTATTCGACCAGCGCCTTGTAGAGTTGATCGACATACGCTGGCAGCGTCCGGGCGATTTTGGGATCGATGTCCGTGTAGAGCTTGAGCCGGGCCGATTCGTATTTGAATAGGCCGCTCCGCTCGAGCAGTGCATCGTCGTGCGCGGGTCGGGTGTCCGGAGGGCGAAAAACGGGCTGCGCGGCGCCGGGCGATTCTGCTGAGCTTGCGGTCGCGGCTGGTGCTTGCCGACTATGGCGTGCGGTCGTCGCGCCAGGACGATCGTTCACCCCGCGTCCTTCGGCTAGTGCTGAGTGATGCTCGACGTCGAGCGGCTTATCAGCGGGTTCTTTCCGAGAGGGCGTCTGCCCGTCGTCGACTCGAGCCCGTGCCCGCGTTGCCGTTTGTGACGAGGGGGAACTCTCGCTGCAACCCGTTGCCGCGACACACAGTAGCGTCAGGACCAGCATCGTCTGATACAGAGTCTTCGGCGGCTGTGCCGTCGTGAGGATGCTTGTGCTGGCGAACGCTCCCGATCGTCTATCTTGCATGCGCGCTATTCCCATCGGTCGATACAGGCGAGCAACGGATTATACGCGTTGGCTCACCGCAGGCGAATACACGTTTTGGGCTGTTCGGCGCGCGTGAAACGGCTGCCGGCGAGAGCCAGAGCACAACCTGTTGCCGGGCGGCGAATGCGGGTATGATACACATGTACGATTACTGAAACTTTATGAAGGCAATCACGGCGGCCGCCCGAGAGGCATGGGCGCAACCCTTTTTTGAAGCCGCCCCCAAAAACGGCGGTGGACGATTTTTTACCCGACAAATACGATCGGACTTCGCCCATCGGAGTGTTTTGGGACGACTTGTCATGTGCAAGTAGGGCGGCGGCCGAGCCTTGAGGTGATTTCTCAAGCGAATTGGGTAAGACATAAGGGCCGGGTCGGTTCCCGGCGCGACATCGGGCAGTGTGACACACTCAGCCAACGGGAGTCCCCTGTGATGACAGACGCGATTCATCGACGAGAGTTTATCGGCCGGACGGCCTTTGGTGCAGCAGCGGCAGGGCTGGCAACGTCTGCCATCGGGCGGGCTGATGACAAACCGTCGCAGCGTGTTGTCGTCGGCGTGATGGGAATGTCGCGCGGGCGAAGTTTGGCAACACAGTTTGCGCAACAGGCCGGCGTGGAAGTTCGCTACGTGTGCGACGTCGACTCAAAGCGAGCCGGCACGGCCGCCGAAGCCGTCGAGAAAACAGGGGCGGCCAAGCCTCAAGCCATCGGAGACTTTCAGCAGATTCTCGATGACGACGAGGTCGACGCGCTGGTCTGCGCGGCGCCGAATCATTGGCATGCGCCGGCGACCATTCTCGCCTGCGCTGCCGGCAAGCACGTTTATGTCGAGAAGCCGTGCAGCCAAAACCCACGCGAGGGCGAAATGATGGTCGAGGCAGCTCGAAAATATCGGCGAGCCGTGCAGATGGGCACCCAGCGCCGTAGTGGCCCGAAGGTCATAGCGGCGATGGAACTGTTGCACTCGGGCGAAATCGGCCGCGTCTACGCATCGCGGGCTTATCATTCCGGCGCTCGGGGTACCATCGGCAAGGGAAAGCCGGCCGACGTGCCCGAGAACCTGAACTACGACCTCTGGCAAGGCCCGGCTCCGCGCGTGCCCTACGTGGATAACCGCGTGCACTACAACTGGCATTGGCTATGGCACTGGGGAAACGGTGAGTTGGGGAACAACGGTGTCCACACGCTCGATCTGTGCCGCTGGGGACTCGACGCTGATTATCCGATCCGCGTCACTTCGAACGGCGGGCGTTATCGTTTCGACGACGACCAGCAAACGCCCGACACGCACAACGTGAGCTTCGAATTTGAAGACCGCAAGATGGTGACCTGGCAGGGTATGAGTTGCAATCGGCACAATTCCGATTTTGTTGTTTTCTACGGCGAAAAGGGTTCGCTCGAACTCACTGGCAGCGGCCACTACACCGTTTACGATGCGGCCGACAAAGTTGTGCGTAGCGAAAATGGTACCCGCGGTGATACCGAGCACATCGTCGATTTTTTGTCGGCCATTCGCGACGACAAGCCGACGCGTCTGAACGCCGAAATCGAAGAAGGACACAAGAGCACGCTGCTGTGTCATCTGGGCAACATCGCCCAGCGGACCGGCCGAACGCTCAACTGCGACGCCCGCAGCGGCCACATCATCGGCGACCCCAAGGCGATGACGCTCTGGCAACGCGATTACGAACCGGGCTGGGAACCGCGCGTCTAGAAATGTTCGAGACGCCGTCTCGAAACGTGGTTGGCGTGCCCTGTATCGCGACAATTGTTGGGCGCAGGCCGCCTTCTGACGGGAGTGGCGGCTACCTACAGCAATGCCCGCGTAATTGGTCTTTCGTGATCCGCTCATGCCGTCCGTCGAGATGCCGACATCAAACTCGGTTGATATGCTGCATCAACGGTCGCATGCCAAAAGGAATCGGAAACGCCGCGCCGGTCACTTGACGCCGGACATAGTGGGCACAATGCTAGGCTCGTGTCTTTTACGTGACGACAGAGCCCTCCGGTCGTTGCGGAATCAGCGGAAAACCGTCGAGACCATTTCACAGACAAGATTATTGCGGGAAAGAGTGACGATGATTCGCATTGGCATAATCGGTGTCGGCTTCATGGGGTACACCCATTTCGAGGGCGCTCGAAAACTCAAAGGGGCGAAAGTCACCGCGATTGCGACGCGGAACAAGAAGAAGTTGGCGGGAGATTGGACGAGCATTCAGGGAAACTTCGGTCCCCGAGGCGGTCACGTCGATCTTTCGAAAACCAAGACGTACCAGGACTATCACGACTTATTGAACGATCCCGACATCGACTTAGTCGACATCTGTTTGCCGACCGATCTGCATGAGCGGGTCGTGTTGGAAGCGATCGCCGCTGGAAAGCACGCGCTGGTCGAGAAGCCTATTTCGATTGAACCCAAAGCGGCCGACCGAATGGTCAGAGCGGCCGAAAGAGCGGGTACGCTGCTGATGGTCGGACATGTGCTCCCCTATTTTCCCGAGTTTCGGTATGTGAGCGAAACGATCCAAGGCGCCAAGTACGGAAAGCTGCTGGCCGCCCATTTTCGCCGCGTGATCACGCCGCCGAAATGGTCCAAGGAAATGGCCGACTACCGTCGACTCGGTGGCTGGGGAATCGATCTGCATATTCACGACAACCATTTCATCAGCCTGATCTGCGGTGTACCGAACAAAGTGTTTTCACGGGGTATTGTGCAGGACGGGCTGGTGAACCATGTGCACTCGCAATATGTCTATGATGATCCGGACCTGGCGGTCAGTTGCCTCAGCGGAGGCATCGCCGCGGAGGGATTGCAGTTTGGGCACGGTTTCGAGATCTACCTGGAGAAAGCGACGTTGTTGTATAACGCGGGGACACTCGGTGGGGAATGGGTCGTCGATCGTCCGCTGACGCTCATCACCAACCGTGGAGCGCCGAAGACCCCGAAGCTCAAAGGGGGCGATGAATGGTGTGGTGCGTTCACGGCAGAACTTCAAGATGCGGCGAACGCCGTCAAGTCGGGAACCGAAGCGACGATACTCTCCGGCGCATTGGCTCGCGATGCCCTGAGGTTGTGTCACGCCGAGGCAAAAAGCATCGCCGGTGGAAGGAACATCATCGTTCGTTAAGGCGTCGAAGCGCCGTGCCCGGCGGACGACAATATCCAACCGCCGGTCTGTCGCTTTGTGCTTGGTGACGCATAGCGCCTTACAGGATTCGACTCCCGGTGAGCACGATCAAGCCGAGTACCGGGATGTCGCGCGGCACCGGTTTGTCGGCATCGGACGTGCCGCGAGCTCGAGATCAACGGTTATCGGGAGGCGCTCGAAGAGCCTCGATTCAGTCTGCGTCTGAATAAAAACGGGGAAGCGCTGGTTTGGTGTGCAATGATTGAGAATTTGCCTGTTCAGACGCTGGAGTTCAAAGGACTCACGGTGGAAGGATACTCGCGGGCTGCCGTGCAATCGTATTGGCGGATTCCCCAGCTCAAGATCGGTTTCGATCTGGGTGGTAGCCCATGGTCGTTCATGGGAACACAGACGATTTTCGTTTCTCATGCCCATCTCGACCACATCTCGGCTCTGCCTGTCTATGTGGCCCGCCGGCGGATGATGAAAATGGAACCGCCCACGATCTATCTTCCCAACGAGATCGTCAAGAACGTGCGGCGAATGCTCGACATCTGGCAACGTCTCGATCGAGGCCGCATGGCTTGCGAGTTGGTCGGGGTCTCACCCGGAGACGAGATCGAGCTGTCGCGAGAAAATGTCGTGACGGTTTTTCCCACGGAACACCGCGTGCCCTCGGTGGGTTATGTCGTCTGGGATCGTCGAAAAAAACTCAAACCCGAATACCGCGAGCTATCCGGTGAGCAGATCCGCGATCTTCGCTTTTCCGGAGTCGAAGTGTCTCACGAAGCGCGGATCCCGCTGGTCTGCTACGTGGGAGATACGGCGCCGTCCGGACTCGACGGCTACCCTCCGATTTACGAGTCACAACTGCTCATTACCGAAATGACGTTCTTCCGTCCTCAGCATCGCCGAGAAAAGATCCACAAATTCGGACATACCCACCTTGATGACCTGATTGAACGGGCTGACAAATTCCAGAACGAATTGATCATCGTGTCACATTTCAGCACACGATATCACGAGCAAGAAATCCGACGAGTCGTCGATCGTAAACTCCCGCCAGCGTTGAAGAAACGTCTTCACCTTTGGATTTGATCGCGCTCTGTGCTTAGGTCCGTGTTCAGGTCTTGGGCCCTTCCTTAAGCGGACGCCTCTGGATAGCAGCCGGCGACCGGAGCCGCTCAAAGGGACCGCCGCCTGCCCCAGACGAAAAAGATTCTTTGGATTTCCACGTCGTGTCGGGTAGACTTAAAGGGTTAGCCCAATCAGCTTTCGCGAACCGTACGGCACTGCATTCCCCTCTAAGGTGCCCGACATTCTGCGGCTACGCATGGGAGAAAATCATGAGCGGCCCAATCCTTGCCAAAGACATTATGACCACCCGGCTCGTCACTCTGTCTCCAGAAATGGACGTGTTTGACGCGATCGGCTTGTTGTTGAAACACCGAATTTCCGGTGCCCCGGTGATCGATCGAAACGGCAAGCTTCTGGGAATGTTCTCCGAGAAATGTTCGATGAGCGCGTTGGTGGAAGCCGCCTATAACCAATTGCCGACAACCGAAGTGTTCGCGTTCATGGACACGAATTTCCGCACGGTCACCGAAGATACCGATCTGTTGACGATTGCCCACATATTCAAAGACAGCCCTTTCCGCCGGCTCCCCGTGTTGCGCGACGATCAGATTATCGGCCAGATCAGTCGCCGGGATGTCCTTCGAGCCGCCCACAAATTGACCGCCGTGGCGTCCGGTCAGGAAAGCGGTCTATTGTATCTCAGTTCGCTCGTCGGTCGCGACGAAGCGCCGATTGCCTAAGCGATGTGTGGCCGGCCCTCTGCAGCCGGTTTTCAGTGTCCCCCACTCAGACCATCGCGTTCACCCGATACGAGGACGTGTATTCGGGTGAGGCGGTGGCCCGGGGGCTCCTCAACCGCCGGCAAACCCCCTCTTCCGTCTGGGTTCGAGATCGCTTGTCGCCTGAATCGCAGCTTGTTACGGTGAGTTGCCGGCTCGAGCCGACTCAATGCGGTCCTCAGACCCTCAGGCGGGCAATGTGTACACTTTGTACGTCGAGTCACGTTCCACGACACCCGCGTTTCGGGACGACTTCTGGAACTTCCGTGGCGATATCTACCTCGCCGGGACCACGACAACGCAATCATCGACGCGACCGAAGGCTGATTTCATGGCGTTTGCAGCAGATTCAGGTTCGAGTGCATCGCGCTCCGACGCCCAATGGCGCTCCACGACGATCTTGACCGTTCGTCACAATGGCGTGGTCGCCGTGGGAGGCGACGGTCAAGTGACGTACGGCAGCACCATTATGAAGGCCGACACGCGAAAAATTCGCCGCATGCTCGACGATACGGTCATCGTCGGCTTCGCGGGGTCGACCGCCGACGCGTTCGCCTTAATGGAGCGGTTCGAGACCAAGGCGAAGGATTATCCCGGCAATATCACACGTGCAGCGACCGAACTGGCCCGCGACTGGCGGACCGACCGCGCGCTCCGCCGGTTGGAAGCACTCATGGTCGTCGTCAACGACGAATTGAGCTTGCTCATCACCGGGCAAGGTGACGTCGTTCAGCCGGCCGACGGTATCGTCGGCATCGGATCGGGAGGCCCCTACGCCACGGCCGCCGCCCGGGCACTGGTAGTACACTCGAAGCTCTCGGCCGCCGAGATCGTGAAACAGTCGCTGGAAATCGCAGCGGGTATCGACGTCTACACGAACGAAAACATTATCGTGGAGGAACTTAAGTGCCCGAAATGACACCCCGCGAAGTGGTCGCGGAGTTGGATAAGCATATCGTCGGTCAGGCCGAGGCCAAACGAGCCGTCGCGATTGCGCTGAGAAATCGATGGCGGTGGAGCCAGTTGCCTGACGACATTCGCAATGAGGTTACGCCGAAGAACATCATCATGATTGGCCCGACCGGGGTCGGTAAGACCGAGATCACTCGTCGTCTGGCGGGCTTGACCGGCGCCCCGTTTATCAAGGTCGAAGCAACGAAGTATACCGAGGTCGGCTACTACGGCCGCGACGTGGAAAGCATCATCCGCGACTTAGTCGAATCGGCGGTGACACTCGTCATTGCCCAGAAACGCAAAGAGATCGAAGGTCCCGCCGAAGAGAACGTCGAAAACCGATTGCTCGATTTGTTGCTTCCCGCCCCGGAATGGGAACCCGACGATGAGCTGCGCGACCAGAACGAGGAACGCCACGAGAGAACGCGAGAGAAGTTTCGCGTGAAGCTGCGCGCCGGTGAATTGGAAGAACGCGACGTCGAACTGACGGTCGAACAGAAAGGTTCCCCGGTTCAGATTTTTTCGAACATGGGCATGGAGCAGATGGATGTCGACCTGCAAGGCATGTTCGAGAAGATCATGCCCCGCCAAAGCAGCGACCGTCATCTGAAAGTCTCCGACGCCAGGAAGATTCTCCTCGATCAGGAACTCGAGGCATTGATGGACAAAGATATCGTCAACGAGGAAGCGATCCGCCTGGCGGAAAGCAGTGGAATGGTGTTCGTCGATGAGATCGACAAGGTCTGCGGACCCGATCAGGGCAGCCGAAGTGCCGACGTGAGTCGGCAGGGTGTCCAGCGTGACTTGTTGCCGATCGTTGAAGGAACCACCATTCAAACGCGATACGGTTCGGTGAGAACAGATCACATGCTATTCATCGCCGCCGGCGCGTTTCACCGTTCGAAACCGTCCGACTTAATGCCGGAATTGCAGGGACGATTTCCCATTCGTGTTGAATTACAAGACCTTGTCCGGGATGATTTCGTGCGGATTCTCACCGAGCCGACTAACTCGCTCACCATTCAATACGAGGCTCTCTTGGGCACCGATGGCGTAAAGCTGAAGTTCAAACCGGACGGAATCGAAGCTATCGCCGACATCGCGTACAAGATTAATCAATCGACACAAAACATCGGGGCGCGTCGGCTGCATACGATTTTGGAACGGCTTCTCGAACAAACCAGCTTTGAAGCCCCTCCTTCCCGAAAAAAGACCGTCACGGTTGATGCCGCCTTCGTCTACAAACAGCTTGATTCCGTACTCAACGATGAAGATTTGAGTAAGTTCATTCTGTAAGAACGTCGGCCACAGATGTTTCAGGTGCATGTTCCGCCGGCGCTGTGACGGAACTCGATTGAAGGCAACTGCACGGGTCTGTAGAACGTCGTCCGATACTTCTTCTTAAGTTTCTGAGAAAACAGAACTTTGTCGATTCGAGCGACGACGATAAGCCGTCACTCAGCCATGCGGGCCGCATTTTATTAGATGAATTTGAAACCAACGGTTTCTGGCCAGCCTGCCATGCCCGGCGGCCGCACGGAGGATTTGACATGTCTGACGAACCGACCGGCCCCAGTCGCCGGATGATGCCTCGGCGCCCGACAAAAGGCGTCGCCCGCGTTCTACGTGAAACAGACCACATGCGCCTAGGCATTATCGCGCGGGCCTACGATATTTCTGTCGGCGGAATCGGGATCATCATCTCCGAGGAACTCGATCTCAAAGAACAGGTGAAGATCGAACTCAGGAACGACATACAACGTTTCACTAAAACTGTCCGCGGTATCGTGCGGCATAAACGTCCGCGCAAAGACGGGGGGTTTGTCGTCGGCATCGAATTCTACTTAAGGCTCACGCCGCTGGAAGTCTCGCTCATGCAGACGCGGTACCCCATCGATCCCGATGAGCCGGAAGAACAAGGCCCCATTTGGATGTAGGGCCGACGGACGGAGCGAGCCGATGAAGGTCCTGTTTCTGCACGGATGGCACTCGGTTCCGGGTGGGGTCAAACCGTCCTTTCTCAAACAAGCCGGGCATGACGTGATCAACCCGGCGCTCGACGATGACGATTTCGAAGCCGCCGTGACAACGGCCCAGGCAGAGTTCGATCGACACGCGCCGGACGTCGTCGTTGGTTCGTCGCGCGGCGGCGCAGTGGCGATGAACATTGACTCGAAAAATACGCCCCTCGTCCTGCTTTGCCCCGCGTTCAAGCGGTGGGGAACGGCCGTGTCTGTCAGGCCGAACACGGTGATCATCCATTCCCGGGCCGATGACGTCGTGCCGTTCGAACACAGTTGTGAACTCATTCGCAACAGCGGCCTGCCGGACTCGTCGTTTGTCGAAGCCGGGGACGATCATCGTTTGGCCGGCCCCGAGCCGTTGACGAAACTGTTGATTGCGTGTGAAATAGCAATCGGCTTGTGAGGCGCATCGCCTTTGCAATCGTTCTTGACACGTCGCCCCCGTAACAGACTGACGGGTAAACCAAAAATGAATCCAACGCTTGGCGAATTTGTCGTCTGGTTGATCGTGGGTGGACTGGCCGGCTCGCTTGCCGGTCGCATTGTCACCTTCAAGAAAGAAGGTTTGGGACGCTGGACGAACTTGGGCGTGGGACTCGTCGGCGCCGTCATCGGCGGCGGACTGTTCAACGTCTTAAACATCGACCTCGGGCTTGGCGAACTCAACGTGAGTTTCGAAGACCTTTTATCGGCGTTTGTGGGGTCACTGATTTTGATGGTCGTCTGGTGGACCATTCGCAAGGTGCGAATGAAGAAGCCGTGACGTCACCCCCAAAACCGAAATCACAAGAAGCCGTCCCGAAACCTGAGAGAGGTGCGTTTTGGCACGACAATGATAGGGCACGCGTCGTCCATCAGAGGGTTTGGGACCACTTCAAGGGTATTCTTTGCCAATGAACTGATCACCGGAGATTTCAATCAAGAGGGGGCCACCAATGACGTCTGCGAACAACCTGAGTGCGGCGAACCTGTCTCAAGTCGGTGTCGAGGAACTCAAGAAGAAGTGGTATTGGTTTCTCATCCTCGGATTCGTGCTGATTACCGTTGGCACGATCGCGCTCGGCTCGGCGGTCATGATGACCGTCTTCTCGATGACGCTGTTGGGATGGTTGATGATCGCCGGCGGTACTCTCGAAGCCATTCACGCCTTCGGCTGCAAACGCTGGAGCGGCTTCTTCGTCGACATGTTGGCAGGGCTGTTGTATGTCGTCGTCGGCTTCATGGTCGTCGACCACCCCGGCGCAGCCGCGGCAACGCTGACATTGTTGATCGCGCTGTTTTTATTGTTCGGCGGTGTGTTTCGCATCGTCGTTGCCCTCGTCATGCGATACCAGAATTGGGGCTGGCTGCTGCTACACGGCTTCGTAAACTTCGCGCTCGGCATTTCCATCTGGCACCGCTGGCCACTGTCGGGGCTGTGGGTGATCGGTCTGTTCGTGGGAATCGACTTGGTCTTCAACGGCTGGTCGCTCGTGATGCTCGGCTTGACTGCCAAACACCTGCCCATCGGTGAAGCTTCGACAACCGAGGCGACGCCCGAACCGGCAGCGGGCGCGTGATGGTCGGGGCATCGTCCCGAAACTCTCTGATGGGTGGGGTCTATCATTCGTCTGTGGAGCGGAAGAGCGCCACAACCGGGTTTTGGGACATCGTCTAGAGCAGAATGCTCTATTTCGTGCCCGCGACGAAGGCGTTTCGGAATTCGATAACCGAGTACCACGAGGCAGAATCGGGCACGGATTTTCGTGAGTTGTTGTAGAGCGCATTCGACATAAGTGTAGCGGGTTCCGGCGGCGTAGAGACGATGTTCAAAGACCAAAAATCGTCCGATAGCCGCCACAGTTATCCCGAACGGGATCTAGTCGAGATGAATCGTGTGCACGACGACTTGCTCGCCTTTGTTGCGCGCTTGAGCCGCCCAGTTGCCGTCGGGCTGAATGACACCTGACGGCGCCGAGCAGGGAATGTCCTCCGGGAAGCAGTTGTCGGCACTGACAACCCACACCTTGCCGGCGGCTGCCCGCATCCGCATGTTCGATTCGTGGTACGGCCAGTAAACCTTTTCGGACCAATTGCCTCCGTTACGCCCACCGTTGATCGCCAAAAAAATGATCTGCGCACCGGTTTCGGAAAGCCGTTGGCTCAAGTGCGGATCGGGCATCGGCGTACATTGGGGGTTGCCCCACATGTCGTTACAGATCAGCCCACCGACGCGGATGCCCTTGATCTCGAACGTGCGCAACGGACGCGTGGAGTAAGAATTGATCTCCCCCTTCGGCGGATCGGTCAATGATCCGCACAACAGCGTTTTGGTGTGAAAGCCAAGAAAGCGTCCTTCGGCATCGTAAAAACGAATTTCGTTGTAGCACTTCTTGTCATCGGGCTCGACGAAACATGTTCCCAAAGCGAGTGCCAGATCGGCGGAACGAGCTCGCTTGAGAATCGCTGCCAACTGTTCATCGACCTCGGCTTGATCGAACTCGGGCGTGTAGCCGCTAAGCGAACCTTCGGGCGTCAACAGAATGTCGGCATTCTCACGAATTGCGACGTCCATGGCGCGCTGAATTGTGGCGGCATTCGCCGAAATGTCACGAGTGACCGGAAGCTGGGCGGTCGCCACACGCAACTCGGCGCGAGCGTCAGCGCCTCGGCCAACGTTCGCATTCGACACAATAACCGCACAGACAAGTGCCGCGACACAACTTACGTTTCGTACTCGCATCATCTTGAATTCCCTCCACGTTACGTCCGCCGACAATCGAACCCCAATCGCTCGATGATACCAATTTTCCGCAGCAGATGTACGTCACCGCCGCCGAAAGCGTTTCGAATCGCTGACGCGTGCCCGCCCACCTAAGATAGATACGTCTCCAACCACAAGGCCAAACGCTCGAACGTTGCATCAGAGATCGTATGGCCTTCTCCATGATTGTGCATGCCAATCCGCACCGGCTGCGGGTACAGCTTGCAGATCGCGTGCGATGCCTGCAGGTAGGGCCAGGAGCGGTCTCCGTCGGAGACTGAGCGGCTGCCCGCTTCGCCGGCTAACAACAGGAACGGCTTAGGCGCGATCAGGGCCACCAATTGATGATGATTCAGCTTGAAGCCTTCGTCGTTAATGCTCGCCCCGAGATACCAGGGCGCGTGCCAGTTGGTGTAGGAAAAGCCGATGCCCAGTTCGCTGGCAACGGTGGCTTGAATGCGGTCGTCAAAGGCCGCCAAGTACAAGGCTTCCTTTCCGCCAAGCGAGTGCCCGACGCAGCCGATCCGTTTTTCATCGACATGCGGCAAACTCTCCAGCACGTCGACGCCACGGATCGAATCGTAGAGCATCTTGTGCATGCCCAGCGTGTTCGGATGTCGCTGTTTGAACCGCGCGACGGCTGCCTGATAACTCTCGACGTCCTGCCACAGATAATTCCGAGGACAGAACACGACAAAACCCCGGCGGGCCAACTTGGGGCCAATCCGCTGAGATTCGATACCTTTTAGCCCTGCAATTTCGTCGATGCTGTGCTTGGACGTCTGGTGCAGCCCGACCAGCGCAGGCAAACGTTTCGAATTCGGCTCCAGCGGCGAAAGCAGATATGCCTGAACCAGTTGTCCGGGTTCACTTTCGTACTCAACAAGCTGACGCACGCAGCCCGCATCCTGGTCCTCCTTGAGAACCGTCAGTTTGACCGGCGGCCGTTGTTGAGGCATGGGACCGAGAAACCGATACCAAGCCTCTCGCAACGCCTGTCGTCGCGTTTTCCACGCGGCGAGCGTGTCGATCGTCTTTCCGCGCGAATCGACAAGCAGCGGCTCGAAATACCCGCGATTCGCATCAGGAACGGTATGCGGGCCTCGCACGGCCTGCTCGAGCCAGGGAACATCGGCGGCGTGCAGCAATGAGCCCGACCGCAGAGCCGGCAAGCCGAATAACAACGATGACAAAACGCCTAGAGCCGATCGACGGTCGAGCGGCCTGTCATATCTTTGGGTGTCCATCACAACCTCGTCGCCTCGCTGTTCATTCCACATCGCGTCGCCGCGCGTGGAACGTCAATCCAGCAAAACCGTGTTCCAACACGTGCACTACGTAGATCGTACCGTCACGCGTCTGCGCGGCAACCATCGTGTCGTACTTCGATTCCCCGTCGACAGTCGTTTCAATCGGCTCGGGGAGCGGCCAGAATCGGCTACCGTCTTTTTCCAACACGGCAATCAACTCGCTGGTCGGCCTGCGATCGCTGGCCACCCAACGGTGGGTTCCCAGCGCCGCCAACCTCGTGCCGCGGACACCGATGAGCCGTTTTTGTTGGGCGTCGAACATGATTTCGCCCCGATCCTGGCCGTCGAACCATTTGTCGATTTTCTCCAGCGAAGCGCTTCCGCCGGGCATTCCACTGAGGGATCGAATACCAGGCGGTGAGTCGTTCAGATCGATGACATGCTGATGCTCACGGTATCCACTGACCGTATTGCGCCCTCCCCGAAACGCGGCGGTCTTGGGATATTGCAAATGGATAACATCGTTCGTGCCTCCCCAGCCCTCGGGCCGCTCGTTCCACGTCCCGAGTTCCGGGTGCGGCACGGTGCCGGCGCCCTTTGGCCATCGGGCGGTGAAGTCAGCCCACACCAAGTGAGGCACAACGTGCAGCAACTCCCTTTCCGCGGCCGATTTCCCGCTCCTCTGCGTATACTTGAGCGTTTCCTTTTGAAACGCGGCAAATTGCTCGTCGTCAAGCGGCTCGTGAAACACAGGCGAGAATAGGTTGGCGAATTTCGTTTCGAGTTTCGCGAGCACGTCGTCGCGTGAATGGCCCGCTGGCCGAGGCTTTTTCACTTCGGGCAACGACCGAACGTATTGCCGCATCCACGCTCGTTGCGCTTCGAGCCGTACCTGCGCGGCAGCGTCGAGTGGCCGACGTCGAATCGCCATGAACAGCTTCCACTGGAGTGTGCGAATTTCGACGGGCAAGTTGAGGAAGACCTTATCACGTTGGGGTGAATTACCCGCACGATAACCTTCGGGATAAAACCGATTCAAATACTGAAAATAAGTTTCGAGGGACTTAAGAATCGCCGTCCGAAACTCGACAGACGGATTCTTGGGCCCGTATTTCTCTACGATCTCCTTGAGTTCTGCGTACGTCTGCTTCTCGTGCTTGCTATTCTCTGGCAAGGCAAACGGCAGCTGCGCGATGATGCGCCGGGCGATGATATCAGCGAATTCGGCCAGATCGATGTTTTCCGAACCGGCCGTGTTGACGTCGTCCTCAATCGCGTCCACGTTGATTGTTGTCGTGGTGCGAGCGTCACGAGCCCTGTTTTCCGATTCGCGCGACGTTGCATCATCACGATTAGGTAGATCGTCCCCAGTAAGCGGCGGGATGGCGAATAGAGAACAGACAAACAACGCCGCCGCAGTCGCAACTAGTCCCGGCCGATTGAGCCTCAACGGTTCCTCACAATCAATACCCAACAATCGCCTGACGCGATGGGCCAAGTCGGATGAACGTCGGCCGACGGCGTAAACGGCCGCCAACTCGGGTTGGGCGGCGGTCTGAATGACCGACTGGGCGACGTCCAACAGCGACGACGCGTAATCGACCGGGTCGGCTCCCATGGCTACAACAACGTCGTCACAACAAAGCTCTCGCTCGATCCGAATCCGCCGCGATACGAACCACACCATCGGATGGAAAAACAGCGCTGCCTCGACGATTCGCTGCAATAGGTTGACGAGGGGATCCCAACTGCGAATGTGAGCCAATTCGTGCATCAGAATTGCATCGATACGATCGAGTGACAGGCCGGTCACCAAAGATGTCGGCAACACGATTGCGGGCCTCAACACGCCCAAGACGGTCGGAACGGCCACGTGACGGCAATGCGCAAGCACGGGTGTCGTTCGAAGCTTCATCGCAACGACGCGACGTGCGAACCGTTCGAGCAGCGCGCGATCGCTGATGACCTCGGACTGCTTTCGCAACCGCCAACCGCCACAGTGCCCTAGCGTGAGCCGTGATAGCATCAACATCACGCCCGTCAGATAAGTTCCCGCCAGAAGCGGCGCGAAGTGCTTCCAATCCTTGGTGGCGGATACTGCCGTTGACGACCTAGCGGTCTCCTCGGTCGGTCCGTCGGAGCTGATTGCGAGCCCACCGGTTAACCCTGCGCCATCGATAGCAGATCCCGCGCTCTTCGGTTCTTCGGATTGTGCTGCCCCCGTTCGGAAGCGGCTTTTGTCGGTCAAAGTCTGAACGTCATCCGACGCCAAGATCGCCACGGATTCGTCGGCGACCCAAAGAAACGTCACGACCGGGCAGACGGCCATCGTCGTCAAAGCCGCCAAATAGAGCCGATATCGCGCGACGGCCGAAGCCCCGCGCAGCATTCTCGCGATGCTCCAGGCGAGAACGCCTACCAGCAGCCCCTGCCAGAGAAAATGGCCCAGCGTCACGATGAGGCTCGCACACACGGGGAAGTCGAAAAGGGCGATCATGACTGTTCCTTCGATCGGCGTTGGATCAGCTCGCGTAGTTGGCTCATTTCATCGGCGTCAACATCGGACGCTTCGAGCAGGTTCATCATGGCTGTGACAGTTGAACCGTCGAACACACGGTCGACCATGTCCCGCAGCATGCGCCGGGACGTGGCTTTCTCGGTGACCCGCGCGGCGTATTGAAATCGACCGTCCTTCTTGCTGCGTTTGACATACCCCTTCTCCTCCATGATTCCCAGCGTCGTCATCACGGACGTGTACGCCACGTCGCGGACGGGAGCCAACGCATCGCGAACCCCCTGCCCGCTTAACGCGCCTGCGGCCCAAAGGGCTTTCAAAATTTGCAGCTCCACTTCGGTGGGGTGCTTCGAGGTCGGCCTCGCCACGTATCGGTTCCCTGTTTCTTGATGAGCGCGGATTGCTTGCCGTCAAAACGTCATGCCCACGTCTCATCGACGATGGCTCGCGATTGAACGAATTCGATTATCGAATTCCTTAGATAATAACCCGGGAATTGAATCGTGTCAACGGCCTAACAGGGCAATTCGAACGCGTGCTTTGCCACCGACAACTTCGCGATGAGAACGTCAGCGTGCCAGGATCGTACTTGCGTTGCCGATGAATCTCTCGACTAACGGCGATTGGTAGCGGTTCTTTCGCCACATCACGGTGATCGTTCGCACGGGCTTCTCAGCTAAACCAAAACCCTATCACCTGTGAGATGCCTCGACGAATCGCAGACCCTGGTCGACACGATCGAATCGGCACGCAAACGGCGCGGTGATCAAAGACGCTTCCTTGACGGAGAGACGGGAGAAATGGGTCGCGGCACGGGTTCAGTCCCGATTTCGGGTGATTGGCATTGGAGTTGGGTCGGAGTAATACAAGTATCCGGGGCCATCGTACCACGAAGTAACCGTCTTGCCGCGCACCTTCGACTCGATGTAGGTCATTGGCCGGTAAAGATCGACCATCCATGCATGCTCGAACGCGCGGTGGTTCCATTGGGCTGTGATCGGTCCAGATACGAATCGCACCGCCCCAGGATTGTAGTCACTCGCCGCAAAGTGCGACGTAACGTACGACGCCAGCAGAAACGTGACGATGACCCACGGTGAGCGGAGTTTTCGGATGGCGTTCATGACATGATTGTATCAGGATTTTCAGCGGTTGAACCAGGATTCTCGGCCGGTTACACGCGGCCGGTCATCGAATTCTACGACTAACAAGTTACGCCGGTACCTTTCGCTGGGGGAGAAAATGACGCAAAATCGTGGATTGCCACACCGTCTGAGGATATCATGGAGTCAACTGACCGCCGATGCAATCGGGACCGAATCCATCTGGGAAATGTCGGTTAAGGTCATGTTCGTTTTGTGGCATGTCGATTTCTCCAAACGCAACTATTTCGTTCGATGTCGAAGTCCACGTCCTTGGGACATGGTTGCAGACCTCCCGGTGCGAGAATCCTGCGACCGCCGTTTGTCAGATCAGTTTTTGGATGGGGGAGAGCTTACTTTGAATGCAAATACAATCTGTACCTGCAAAAATCTGCAAGGACACTCCGTATGGTTCAAACGACTTTCATCTGTGATCAAGAGTACTTGTCTACTGACCATCGTTGCATTTACGCCCCTCGGAGCGTCGTCAGTGTGTGCAGGTGTCATAAGGGCTCCAATATCATCCACGGCAAGCGACTTCGTCTTCCATCCATCCTTTCCTATTACGAGGACATTTGATCAAAGCGGCCTTTCTGCAGGTTACACGAGCGGAGTCACCGACTTCGATACGTATTCCGCTTCTCATAGCATGGATTCTGATGGTGATGCGTTTGCTTCTGCAGCGGCATTTCCTGGGAACATTGATTTTCCTGGGAACATTGATTTTGACCTTGGGGTCAACTTCACGGTCGAGAAAATTGCTTTGTGGAATGATGCTCAAGGTTTTCCCTTTGGCAGAGGGATTAACTCATTCACGGTGTTTACAGACGACAATTCCGTATTTTCTTCAGCAACCAACGTCGGGACATTCAACGCAGTAGGTTTCGAAGTAACTACATCCGCCAAACAAACGTTCGATCTTACGGACAGCATAGGCAGATTCGTGCGACTTACTATCAATTCCAATCACGGAGCCTCTGATCTTCAAATTGGCGAGATTGCATTCGCCACGACCGACGCAAACGTCGCCGTCCCCGAACCCTCCAGCATTGTCCTACTCGGCATCGGAGCGATTGGTCTTCTTAGGAGAAAACCGTGGCGAGTCCTAAGCATCCGAAGATCGTCCTCCAGGGCAAAGACGCGATCGACGTCAAAGCGCTGAACACGAGTCGCGAGCCACCACCTATATCGATGCTGTGACCGGCAACCCCTGATTCTGAGTGTATGACGATCTTCTGCGAAGTACCCAAGGCGCCGTGAAGAGGGAAAGTTAGTGCAGGTACTTTGACCGCGAATGTTCAATGCGCACTTGCTTTGTTCGCTGGTTCTTGTTCTGGCAGACACGCCTTAATGTCTTCGTGCGTTGGATGAATTGCGTACGCTCCGTACACAAATAGGAACACAGCTAGAATAACCAATTGCAGGCTACTACTTACGACCCCTGCAGCGACAATCCCACCTATCAAGAACCAGCTGGCAAAAATGGCCTTCAGCGCGCTCTCGTCGCCTCGAAGCTGAGCGAGGCGGCGCAGGAAAAGCAGAAAGAACACGTGGCGCACGCCCGTGGCGCTGAAAGCCAAAAACAAACACGTTTGAATCGTGTCCGCTTTAGACTCATCTGCATCAATCAGGAGAATCATCGCTAGAAATGCGAAAAGAATTGATATCGGCACGCATGCTGCCGCTAAAACGACGAAGCGTCTCAACCCTGACTCTCTGGGTACGGCGAGACACCAAACCTGACCAACCATCGTGACTAGCTCACCTAAGCCTAGTGCTGTGCCCCCCCACGGACTCTTCGTGAAGAACCCCGTCAACAGTAGGAGAAGAGCGGATAAAGCAGAACACTGCACTCCAGCCGACAGAATCGACAATCCCTTGAGTACATTCTTCCAGCCTGGTTGATCCGCAAAATCTACGCGTTCAGTTCTTGAGGATTGCTGTTCGATATTTGAGCGGCGGGTGGTTGTCGATGGTGAAGCCTCGGGCCTCGGTCCACGTTTGTCGGTTGCCGCTGGCCCAGTATGCTCAGGCTTTTTCTTCGCCTGGTCGTTCGAGAACTTGTCGAGAAAATCGTCAAATTCTTGCACTCGGCCATGGACCTCATGATCTTTGTCGTCCGTGTCGTTCTGTTGAGGGAAGAGTGATGGCGTAACCTTCGTTGCCGCAACCCAAACGTTTTTGTCTAGACTGACTTGGTGCGTTGGTTGAACGCGACCTTCGCCAGCCAGTAGCTTGAGCTGTTTGGAAGTGAACGGCCCGTGGATCACGTCTGCGATTGCGGGATCACGCACATAAAGCTGTTGCGCCATTGGCTCACTCCAACGATCCGGGAAAACACGGCAATCTGATTGGTCGATGTGCCGCAGCCGTCACGCAAACGTCATGATACCCGACCCAGCCAGCGAAAAGTATTCGTAGTACATTGCTCGAGTGACCGTAAACCGAGTTAGTATCCGGTCATTCGCTCTTCGAACGCAATTTGGTTGATATCCACGTCGGCCGCGAGTATCGTCGTGGTTGAAGCCATTCAGTCGGCGCCTCTCGCCGAACCATCTCCTGAATGACCTGCTGGAACGTTCGTCTCGTTGCGATCGCTCCGCGCAGAGATTGGCAACAGGAGATGAGTACCGCGCCCCGTTCGTTGCATCCTGCGCGCTTGTATGCAAATGAGCATTCTTCGGGCAATACACCGGTCAACTTAAAACAGATTATGCACCTTACGGACGCTGTAAACGAAAGGCCCCAACTGAATGGCAGAAAACCTACAACGACATAAGAAGATCCAAGCGGTTTCGGCACAACTCAATGACCTCGCCTCGACGGATGCAGGTTCTCTTGCGCGAACGACTGACCTGTCTCCGGACATCAACTTCAAGGCTGCCATCCCATACTTCGAGGAGATGCTGGACCTCTGCGGACAACTGAATCAGCGAGACATTTCGCGGCTCACATCGCCGCAACGTGTTTATGGAATTGCCCCGCGATCAGAGCAGCCGACCAGCCCGGGCGTCGAGCGGAGTACGTTCGAGATTCTTCGGAGCAGCGCTACGCCGGACAGGTGCGCCGGATTGAAGTCACGACGTCTTCGATCGACGAGATCGATCAGCTTGTCGTTCGTTTTTATTCCGATGACATTTCGTTCGGATTTAGCGCTGCGGGGCAGAATTGCCTCTCCCTGCTAACGCCTACGCGACGGCTCGATCTCGATCGTTACATATTTCGAACGAGCGCGGGCGTTCTGCTCGAGTTCCAACATCCCGAGACGGGCCGCCCTGCTCTGCCCTTCTCGTTTGAACTTCAGCCGGACCATTTTCTGCCAGTCTGTCTTGACGATGCGGGATCGTTCCTCAATCAGACGAAACTTCTGGGTGATGAATTCACGCTCTCGCGAACAGCGGACGTGCCGGTCAGTGGTAAGAACCCCGAGACCAAGACCGTCTTGCTTTCTGACGATCTCCTGGTGGGAACGTCGCGCAATGCGCGTGACATTGAGGGCCGGATTCCGCTGGACAAGTTTGCCCGTGACGAAATCGTTGACTACACATTTCGCCCATTCGACGAGCAGGACATGGAACGCATGATCGCGGCGGGTTTCAACTATTTCGACCGCGTGTTGCCGGCGCAGATGGTTTATCTGTATGACAAGCCGGTGTTTTTCGACTTGGACGCGTTCAAGGATCATCCGGAGCCGGCGTTTCCGCAGGTCTTCTACCATTCGGGCTTCATCGGCATCGAGGATTTCCTGGACGAGCCGGGCTACATCTTTTGGGAAGACACCGAGGCGCTCGACATCGCGGCCGACGTGACGACGATGGCCCGGCTGCAGGAGGAGCGCACCGGACAGCAGTTTGCGCGGCAGTCGCGAGGGCGACAACCCGGCATCAAGCAGCACCTTGCGGCCGGAAATATTGAGCTGGGCGATATCGATCTGTCCGAACCGACCTTCCCGGTCTGGGAAGAATTTTACAGCACGGCTTGTTACCAACTGCGGGTTCCGGTCTCCGGTATCATTCACGAGGGCCGGTACAAACATCCGGGCACGGTTGACCTGTTGAATGACACCTTTCGCATCAGTCTGCCGCGCACGCCCGAATCGATGTACCGGTTTTACTTCGCCTTTCTTAGGGGAGCCGCCCGGGTGTTTGACAAAGACTGGGGCATGTCCATCTATGGACAGGCCGATCGGGACGTGTCGCTACTAGGCATGACCATGGCGTACGATCGCGGCGCGCGGTGGATCTTCTTTTGGTCGAGCGACAGGGATCATCATTTGCCGCTTGAAGAGCAGTTGACGCTTGCGAGTGGTCTTTCGAAACACGTCGAGCGGCATCCGCGCGGACAACATGCGGAGCTAGTCAACGAGGCTGAGAACGCGGTCGTGCTGCCGTACGGCTTCACCTTTCCGATCTCGGACTGGCGTCGTGATCGCCTGGAAGACTTGTGGCATCGCAAACAGTTTCCGCTGGAGGGAGGTCAGATGGCTGATGGCACGCCCTATTACAGCTTTTTGCGCTGCGCGGCAGAGAAGATGGAGGAACTTGTCGATGACGACAAAGAATTCGACATTGTCATCAACGTTCCCGAACTAGCATCAGCGGGCTACACGCGGTTGCATGACGTTTCGTCCGAAGCGCGGCGTCGGGCGTATCAATACCCTTGGTGGATCCATTACAAGCGGCAGATACTGCTGGCGGGGTTGGTGATATTTTGGATTCTCTATCGCAGCTACCGCATCA
>Ga0315336_1001487_pt1 | contig 45035 bp, 41 predicted proteins | sample ASW5metaG_FD_204512 | JGI IMG/M metagenome (GOLD analysis project Ga0315336, IMG submission 204512) | Ammonia-oxidizing marine archaeal communities from Monterey Bay, California, United States - ASW #5 | ecosystem: Environmental > Aquatic > Marine > Intertidal zone | place: USA: California... | reverse complement strand
CTCGTATGCCTGCTGGCCATTCTCGGCTTTGCTCGGGCGCCGGTCTTCGCACAGCAGCCTTCGCTGGTGCGCGTCGAAGAGGCGCGATACGAGCCGTTGACCCAGACCATACCTGTGATTGGACGCTTGATATCGTTGCAGACGGGCGATGTCGCCGCCCGAGTGGCCGGGCCGGTAGAAAATATGTTGGTCCGCGTGGGCGAGCGCGTAACCAAGGGTCAGGTCATTGCCGTGCTCGATTCGGAGTCCTTAAAGGCTGACAAGGATTTGGCCGCAAGCGAGCTCGCGGAAGCCGAGGCCGAGCACAAAATCTGGGTGGCGGAGGTGGACGTCGCTAAGACCGAATTCAAGCGCCAGGAAGGTTTGCGCAAATCGACCGCGTTTTCGCAGGCCCGCTTCGACGACGCCTTGAAGAAGGTCGCCGTGGCCGAGACCAGGGTGCAGCGAGCGCTCGCCAGTATAGCCATCAAAAAAGCGGCGCTAGAGCGCAAGGTGCTCGACGTGGAGTACGCCGAGGTTCGTGCGCCATTCGAAGGCGTGTTGATCCGCAGATATACCGACGAAGGCGATTATGTCGACCGCGGCGAACGGGTCGTTCGCGTCATTGGAGACCGCAATCTCGAGATCGAAGCGGAGGTGCCCTCGCAACGCCTGCTGGGCTTGGAGGTGGGCCGAACCGTTCAGATCATGTTGGATGACGACTCTAAACATGAAGCCACCGTGCGGGCGGTGCTGCCGTCGGAGAACCCGCTAACCCGGACCCGGACCGTGCGGTTCGAGCCCAAATTCGAACCGACGTCCCAACAGCTTGCCCATTCCCAGTCGGTTCAGATCGCCGTTCCCCTTGGCGGCAACCGGCGCGTGCTCACGGTGCACAAGGATGCGATCCTCAAGCGCCAGGGCAGCGATCTCGTCTTCATCATAAGTGGTGACGTCGCGGAGCCCCGCCCGATACGATTGGGCGAGTCGGTTGGCAGCCGTGTGGAAGTGCTGGGCGGTCTCAAAGCCGGCGATCAGGTTGTGGTGCGCGGCAATGAGCGTCTGCAGCCAGGCGCAAAGGTACGCGTCGAAAAAGGCGCAACATGAACCTAATTCGCCTATCGATCGAGCGCCCCAGCGCGGTGATCGCAATTGTTATGATGGTGGTGATGTTCGGCTTCGTCGCTCTAGAGACGATTCCGATCCAGCTCGCGCCCGATGTCGAAAGCCCACAGATTACGGTCTCTACGCTTTGGCCTGGAGCCGCACCCGCGGAAGTCGAGCGCGAAATTACGATCCGTCAAGAAGAAGTCCTCAAGGGAATTCCAGGTCTGACAGAGATCACCAGCCGGTCCGAGCAGGGCCGTTCGGAGATCAAGCTCGAATTCGGGGTGGGCAGCCGGATGGACCGGGCGCTGCTGCTGGTCTCTAACCGTCTCGACAGGGTTACCGGATATCCCGATGAGACCGACGAGCCGACGCTCAGAACGGCGGGTGCCGAGGATAACGCCATTGCCTGGTTCATCATCACGCGCGAGCCCGGAAACGAGCGGCCGATCCAGGAATATGGCGACTTCGTCGATAATGTCGTGAAAGACCGCATCGAGCGGGTGGTAGGCGTCGGCGACGTCACGATTTATGGCGGCAGCGAACGCGAGATCGAAGTCGTCGTCGAGCCCGAGCTGCTGGCGCGATACGGGCTCACCGTCTCGCAGATGCTGGACGCCTTACGCCGTGCGAATGCAGCCATCAGCGCGGGCGATGTGGAAGAGGGCAAACGCCGCTATGTGGTGCGCACCGAGGCCGAGCTCAATACGCTGGAGGCGATCCGCAACGTTGTGCTGCGCTCGATCCGCGACGAGGGGACCGGCAGGCTCGCGCGGGTAACCGTATCAGACGTCGCCAATGTTAATTTCGCGTACAAGAAACCGACTTCGAAAATCCGTCTGCTGGGCGAGGCGGCACTCGCCTTTAACGCCAAACGCGAGACGGGCGCCAATGTCATCGAGACCATGGAGGGTATCGAGGAGGCGGTCGAGGAGCTGAACCAGGCATCGGTGCCGCGCGAGGGCCTGATCCTGCGCCAGGTCTATGACGAGACCGTCTACATCAAGTCCTCGGTCCAGCTGGTCCAACAAAACATCTATATCGGCGGCACGCTCGCAGCCCTCATCCTGTTGCTGTTCCTGCGCTCCTGGCGAGCCACTCTGATCGTCTCGCTGGCCATTCCCGTGTCAGTGATCGGCTCATTCGTGGCCATGGCGGCGTTGGGCCGTTCGATCAATGTGATCTCGCTTGCCGGCCTTGCCTTCGCGGTCGGCATGGTGGTCGACGCGGCAATCGTGGTCTTGGAGAACATTTACCGGCTGCGGGAGGAAGGCAAGCCGGCCCGACTAGCCGCCTATGAGGGCACAAGGCAGGTCTGGGGTGCGGTGCTAGTTTCGGCTCTTACAACCGTGATGGTCTTCATCCCGATCCTGATCATGGAGCTGGAGGTGGGCCAGCTCTTCCGGGATATCGCAGTCGCCATATCGGTCTCGGTGCTGCTCTCGCTGCTGGTCTCGGTCACGGTCCTGCCGGCCCTCGCCAGCCGTTTGCTGGAAAATTCGAAAAAGAAGAAGCGCGGACAAATCACCAAATGGTTGAAACGCCAAGGCGTGCAGTTACCGGCGGGCCGCTCGCGTCTGCCCATCGTCAACTTGGATTTGAGCAAGCAGAAAAAGCGCAAAATTGCTCGATGGGTGCACTGGCCGCTCGACATGGTCGACCGCTTCGCCTCCGACTTTGTCGCGATAACACTCGACTACACGCGCTACGTCACACGGAACAAACGCGCGGCGCTCGGCGTCGTTTTGGGGGTCTCGCTGACGACGAGCCTGGCGGCCTACATCTTTTTGCCCAAGCTAGAATACCTGCCCGACGGCAACCGTAATCTGATGTTCGGCTTGGTGCTGCCGCCACCGGGCTACAATTTGGAGACCACCACCGGCATCGCCGAACGCATCGAGGACGACATCCGTCCCCTTTGGAAATCGGTCTCCGGGCCCGATGCGGAGTGGGACGAGCCACCGAAAATCGACCGCTTCTTCTTTGTTGCGTCCCGTGCGTCGACATTCCTGGGCGCGGTCGCGGTGGATCCCAGGCGTGCGCCCGAACTCAGGGAGGTGTTGTCGGAGCCCGTCTTCAAGGAGCCAGGGACGTTCGCGATTATCAATCAGCTTTCGATATTCAGCCGCGGTCTCGGCGGCGGTCGGAAGATCGAATTGGATATTTCGGGTCCCGACCTCGAAACCATATTGAACATAGCGCTGCAGGCTACGGGTCGCATCGCGACGTTGCTGCCGATGGATCAGGGCAATCAATTCCGTCCAAATCCCGGACTGGAGCTCGGTGCGCCCGAAGTGCGGGTCGAGCCGGACCGGCTCAAACTGGCTGACAACGGCGTCACGGCGCGTGAGCTTGGTGAAGCGGTCGACGCTTTCAATGACGGATTGCGCGTAGTCCAAGTGACCGTTGGCAATGACCGTATCGACCTGATGTTGAAGGGCCCCATCGACGACATTGTCTCGACCCAGGGCGTTGCTCACCTTCCCGTGGTGACAGCCGGTGGTCAGATCGTCCCGTTGTCTTCAATGGCGGATGTTTCGATCACCGCAGGGCCGACCGAGATCCGTCACCGGGAGCGGGAGCGCACGGTTACACTCGAGATCGTGCCGGCGCCCCAGGTGCCGTTGGAGACCGCGTTGGAAATGGTCAACAAGGAAGTGATCGCGCCGCTGCGGGAGGAGGGATTGCCTCCGGGCGTCAAGCTGCAAATCTCCGGCACCGCCGATAAGTTGACCCAGACATGGGACGCCATGGTCCGCGATCTGATCGTGGCCATCATCATTGTCTATCTGGTCATGGCGATCCTATTTGAGAGCTTCGTCTATCCCCTCATCATTCTGCTATCGGTGCCGCTGGCGGCGGCCGGGGGCGTTGCGGGCTTGGTCATGTTGAATTTCTTCAAGTACCAGCCGCTCGACATGCTGACGCTGCTCGGTTTCGTCATCCTGGTCGGCATCGTGGTCAACAATGCCATTCTGCTGGTGCATCGGACGCTATTCCATTTGCGCGAGGATGGGATGTCCCCGGACAAAGCCATCCTGGAAGCCACAAGGAACCGGATTAGGCCGATCTTCATGTCGACGCTGACTTCGGTGTTCGGGATGCTGCCGCTTGTGCTGTTCCCGGGTGCGGGCTCGGAGCTTTATCGTGGCCTGGGATCGGTGGTGGTCGGCGGCCTTTCGCTCTCGGCAATCCTGACCCTTCTGATCGTGCCTCCGATGCTGGCCCTCGTGGTGGGACCGCTTGAAGCCGGCGCAGAGAAGCGCATTCCCAAGGGCGACGGCACGCGGGAAGCGGCGCCGGCCGAATAAGGCCAACTCTCGGACGATACGGTCTGGCCACGGCCATGACCAAACGGTCTCGCGTCGCGCTAGTGTTTGGCGATTTCAGATGGATCAGCGGATCAAAACCAGCGAGCTTGGCAGCGGCCAGATGGATCAGGCCTCGCGCGAGAACCGCGTGTGCCGGCTCTCCGATGGGCGTCTGTTGGGATACGCCGACTACGGCGCTGCGGATGGTATTCCCGTCATCGCCCTTCACGGCACGCCGGGCTCGCGCTTCATGTTTCAGCTGGCGGATTGGCCGGCGCGGGAGCGCGGCTTGCGGCTGGTCGCGCCCGAGCGTCCAGGTTACGCGCTCTCCTCGGAACAGCCAGGGCGTGCGCTGGCGGACTGCCCCGGCGACGTCGAGGAACTGGCCGATCAATTGGGCATAGACCGGTTCGCGGTTGCGGGCGTCTCGGGCGGCGGCGCCTATGCAGCGGCCTGCGCGGCCATGCTTGGATCACGCATTTCCGCAACTGCCCTGGTTTCACCGGTAGGACCGTTCGGGCACGCGGATTTGCTGCCGCGGCTCACCATGGCCGAGCGCCATCTCTTCATGACCATCGCCCGCTCACCTTGGCGCAGCCGGCTGTTGTTCGGTTCGGTCCGCTGGTTTCAGAACAACACGCCGGGACTTACCGTGGCGGCGATCATCTCCCGCTCGGGTGCGGCGGATAAGGCGATACTGCGACGCCCGGAAATTGCCGCCAACCTGATTGAGGCCCTAAGCGAAGGGCTGCGCCCCGGGCTGTCGGGCGCGATGCAGGATCTGCGGCTCTATTCGATGCCCTGGAACCTGCCCCTCGACCAGGTGAAGGCGCGTTGCGCAATTTGGCACGGCGGTGCAGATCACATCGTCCCATTTGCAGCGGCGGAGGCGCTTGCCCGGCAAATGCAAAGTTCCGAGTTCATTCAGCTGCCGGGAGCCGGTCATTACTGGGTGTACGATAACTTCGACGAAGTGCTCGATTGGCTCGCGAAGCATGGGCGGTGAGGAGACGGCGCACCCCATGAAGTCCGCCTTTACCCATTGCGCCTTGCACGTCCGGGACACCGATGCCGCGATCGCGTTCTACGGTTCGTTTTGCGGCATGGAGGTGGTTAGGGCGCACGGTTCGACGCCAGAGGAACGCACCGTATGGCTTGCTGAGCCCGGCCGCGCGCGGGACTTCGTGCTGGTTTTGGTTTCGGGCGGAAAAGGTCACCGGCAAGATCCTGGCGACATGACGCATCTGGGTTTCGCTGTGGCGAGCCGGGAAGACGTGGACGCCATCGCAGAGCAGGGCAGGGAGGCGGGATTTCTCTACTGGGAGCCCCAACAACACGGTGACCCGGTGGGCTATCTTTGCGCCCTCAAAGATCCCGACGGATATATTGTCGAATTCAGCTACGGCCAGCCATTGGGGCCGGGAGCCGATGGTTCTTGAGAAGGATATTGCGAGATGGACCGGGTAAGAATGTTGGCCGCAGCCGTGGTGCTGGGCATGGGAGCGATTCTGCCACAATCTGCCGCTGCCGCTGATGAGATCAGTCCGAGGGACATCGTTTCGGTGCAGGTCGAGGAAAGCACCATCGTGAAGCAGGGCATCCCCCAGTTTCATGGGATATCGGGCCGGACGGCCAATTCGGAAGCGATCTCGATGCACAAGGTCACGATTCCGCCTGGCGGTAGAGCCAAGCCCCACGTGCATAAGGGCTACGAAACCGCGGTATATCTGCTGAAGGGACGGGTCAAGACGCTGTATGGCGAGGGCCTAAAGAAGAGTGTTGTCAACGAGGCGGGCGATTTTCTATACATTCCCGCCGATGTGCCCCATCAGCCGATCAATCTGAGCGATACTGAGACGGCGGAGGCAATCGTGGCGCGAACCGATCCTAACGAACAGGAGAGCGTTCACGACTATCCCAATTGAGTGATTGGGCGCTTGGTTGGCGGGGCTGGAAGTCGAACAGGCAAACTGCTTCAATAGATCGTTGGATTAAACGGGTTGGGCATCTCCACATTCTCATGCGCTACATAATTGCTGCTATTGCTGGCCTCGCAATTGCGGGGCTCCCGGCTCTTAAACCAGATGGCCAAGAAACCGCCGGACAGTTGCAGGCCCGGCCTGCGATTGCCAGGCACTTGTCTGTAGCCACTCAGAGCTGGGTTATGGCGCCGATCCCGGTGCAGACCGAGGCGAGATCGAGCGAAACCATCGCCAATCTCCCATTCAACAAGTGCCGCGAACTGATGCGCGAAAAAATCGCGGCGCTGAATGCCGATCCCATGGGGGTCATAAGCGTGGTGAACACAAACTTCATGAAAATCATCCGGGTCTGCACTGATCCGGGTGACGTGCTATTCACGTGCTCCGAAGCTGACAAATGGTTGGTGATCACCACCAGCCAGATGAGCGCCGATAAACGCTGCCAGTAGGCGCTGGTGCCGGCGGCGTCAGCCGCGGCTTCGCGGTCCGGCGATCAACCAGATTATGAAGCCGATGAACGGCAAGATCAGAACCAGCAATATCCAGACGACCTTGGCGCCGGTGGACGCGCTGCTTTGCGCGACGTTGAGGACGGCCCAAATGACCAAACCAAGCAGGATCAGCCCGAGCGGGCCTGCGAATTCGATTCCCATGGCAGTGTCTCCCCATTAGCGATTTGCGCCGGCGCCGAATCTGGCGTCCGTTTCATTCTAATCACAATTGACCACCGGAGACGAGGCCCGCGCTAACGATATCTCGATGTCATAGCGATGGCGCAATTAGGCCATCGGAGCGGGCTAGCTTGGCCAATATTGAATGCCCCGCAAGGGGCGAAATTTTGGGATGTCAGAATGTCAGACGAGATCGAAATTCAAGGCCGCTGTCTCTGTGGCGCGACGGGTATTACGGCAAAGAGCGCGCGCCCGGCTGTCGGCGCTTGTCACTGCACTATGTGCCGCAAATGGACGGGCGGGCCGTTCATGGCGATCGATTGTGGGACGGATGTGTCGCTGCAGGGCGAGGAGAACGTCTCGGTATTCGATTCATCGCCCTGGGCCGAGCGCGGGTTCTGCAGCAAGTGCGGGACACATCTGTTCTATCGGATCAAACAGAAGAAGCAGTACATCGTGCCCGTGGGCCTGCTGAACGACGACCCGTCCTTCGTATTCGGTCATCAGGTCTTCATCGATGAGAAGCCGGCCTACTATCAATTCTCCAATAACACAGAGAATATGACGGGCGCTGAGGTGTTCGCCAAATACGCCCCTCAAAGCGAGTGAGCAGATTGCGCTCGCCCCTTAAGTGCCAGTTGAGGAATGGGAGGCGCGGAGCAGCTGAGAAAACTCTCAGCCGCCCCGCGATGGCCGGGTGAGGACCGGCGCAAACTCGAGTGAGCCCACTTGGCTCACGGTTAAGCGTTACTCCGCAGCCTCAGCGGTGGGTGCCGATATTCCCATACGCTCGGCGATGCCGGCTCCGTAGGCCGACCCACTTGGAGATCTGCGAACATCACTAAGAATTAGGTTGAATCTGGCACCTGTTACCGATTAGGTCCAATCGTATTGTTTGAGGGTGGCTATAAGTTATACTTATGGCGATGGTGACTCTCAGGCAGCTTCGATATTTCGACGCGGTTGCGCGCTGGCGGCATTTCGGCAAGGCGGCCGAGGCGGTCGCCATCAGTCAACCGGCGCTCTCCATGCAAATCAAGGAGCTGGAAGAACAGTTGGGCATGCCGCTTGTCGAGCGGGGTACCAAGGGAATTTCGTTGACCGTCGAGGGCGCGGAGGTCGCCAACCGCGCCGAGGCGATCCTCGCATCGGTGCGTGACCTGACCGACTACGCCAGGCATCGGGGCGCACCCTTGACCGGCGCGCTCCGCCTCGGTGTGATCCCCTCGATAGCGCCATATCTGCTGCCGCGCGCTTTGCCGGTGCTTCGAGATCGGCATCCGGGACTCCAGCTCCAACTGCGCGAGACCCAGACCCAGTATTTGATCGAGGAATTGCTGCGGGGCGATGTCGACGTCTTGTTGCTGGCGCTTCCCGTCGAGGAGCCCGAAATCGAAACCCTGGGCTTGTTCGACGACCGCTTCCTGTTGGCGGTTCCGGCCGCCCAGAAGAGCCGGCCCGATCAGAAAGTAACTTCCGATTTGCTGGCTCCCGAGCGCCTGTTGTTGCTGGAAGAGGGGCACTGTTTGCGCGACCAGGCGCTCAGTTACTGCAAGATGGTCCGCAGCGACAGGCTAAGCACGTTTGGCGCATCGAGCCTCGCCACCATCATGCAGCTGGTGGCGAACGGCCATGGCATCACATTGCTTCCCGAAATGTGCGCGGATTTGGAAATCCGGGACGGCCGCGTCGCATTGCTGCGGTTCCCGAACCCGGAGCCTGCCCGCGAAATTGGCCTGGCATGGCGCAAAAGCGCGGCCAGAAAGCAGGACTTCATAGCCTTAGGCGAGCTGCTCGTCGAAGCCATGGCGGGCGTCGGTCACCACGCCTAGCCCTGGCCCGGCGAAGTGCGCATCGATCCGGAGGAGCTGGCAATGGCTCGCTTCGAGCCAATCAATTACCTCCGAATCGCGCCTAAAGCCGCAGTAAGACTTGCCAGCGGGCATCCCGCTTGCGACCATATCCGCCGGGATCCGCCGCCCGCGTTTATGGGCGCTCAACGTTGTAGCAAAAGGGAGGAAAAAGATGGGCCAATCGCAAGGTCAAACCGGCCAAAGCCCTCGCTGTATCGCACTGGTCGGCCCTTACCTAAGCGGCAAGACGACACTTCTCGAAGCCATTCTCGCCCGCACCGGCGCGATACCCCGTCAAGGCAAGATTTCAGAAAAGAACACGCTTGGCGACGCCTCCCAAGAGGCGCGCGAGCACGGTATGAGCGTCGAGCTCAACGTTGCCGAAACCGAATTCCTGGGCGACACCTACACCTTTGTGGATTGTCCGGGCTCCATCGAGTTCCAGAGCGATGCCATCGCCGCCCTGACAGCGTGCGACGCGGCAATTGTGGTGTGCGAGCCGGACGACAAGAAGGTCGCCGCGCTGCAACTGATCCTTAAACAGCTTGAAAACCGCGGCATTCCGCATCTCCTGTTTCTGAATAAGATTGATAGGACCGAGGCCAAGATTCGCGACGTTCTACCCGCCCTGCAACCCGCCAGCGAAAAGCCATTGGTGCTGCGGCAGGTTCCGATTTGGGAAAACGACATCGCCACCGGCTTTGTCGATTTGGCGTTGGAGCGGGCCTTCGTCTATCGCGAACATCAGCCTAGCGAAGTGATTGAGCTGCCCGAAAAACTGGCCGACCGGAAGGCCGAGGCGCGCTATTCGATGCTCGAGCAGTTGGCCGATTATGACGACCAACTAATGGAGCAGCTTCTCGAAGACATCGAGCCGCCCAAGGACAAAGTGTTCGACGATTTGGGTGCGGAACTGCGCGCCGGACACATCTGTCCCGTGCTGCTGGGCTCGGCCGAGAACGGCAACGGCATTCTGAGAGTTATGAAAGCGCTTCGCCACGAGGCGCCGGGCGTGGCCGACACCGCCGAGCGATTAGGCATGGCGGACACAACCAACTGCGCTCAGGTGATGAAGACCTTTCACACTGCCCATGGCGGCAAGCTCACTCTGGCTCGCGTATTGACGGGAGAGTTCGCCGATGGTGCGACCGTGTTTGCGGGTGATCGCGATGAGCGGATCTCAGGCGTGTTCACGCTGATGGGCCAGGAGCCGAAGAAACGTGGAGCCGCCAAGGCTGGCGACACTGTGGCTTTCGGCCGACTGGAAGGAATCCAAACCGGCGATACCTTGACCACCGACAAGGGCAAGCAGATCGAAATCGAAATGCCTGCTCCTCCACCGCCGGTTTATGGCAAGGCGATCCACGCCAAGGAACGCAAGGACGAAGTGAAACTGACCACCGCGATCGGGCGCATTATCGAAGAGGATCCCTCGATCTCGCTGGCCCACAATCAGGACCTTGGCGAGATGGCGATGTGGGGCCAGGGCGAAATGCATCTGCGTGTGGCGCTCGAGAAGTTGATCCACAAATATGGCATCGACGCCGAGACGACCCCGCGCCAGGTGCCCTACAAGGAGACGATCCGCAAAGCCGCCGAGGTGCGGGGGCGGCACAAGAAACAATCGGGCGGTCACGGCCAATTCGGCGATGTGGTGGTCGACATCAAACCGTTGCCGCGGGGCGCCGGTTTCGAGTTCTCCGACAGCATCACCGGCGGCGTGGTGCCGAAGCAATACATCCCCTCGGTCGAAGGCGGCATCAAGGATTACCTGGTGGCGGGCCCGCTGGGGTTTCCGATTGTCGATGTCGCCGTCAATCTGAAGGATGGCTCATATCACAGCGTGGATTCCTCGGATCAGGCCTTCCGAACTGCAGGTCAGATCGCCATGCGCGAAGGCATGCCGAAATGCAGTCCAGTGCTGCTGGAGCCAATCATGGTGGTGGAGTTCGCGGTGCCATCGGAGGCTACCGCCAAGATCAACGGCATCATTTCTTCGAGACGCGGCCAAATCTTAGGGTTTGATGCCAGACCCGGCTGGGACGGCTGGGATTTGGTGCAGGCCCATATGCCCGAAACCGAGATTCAGGATGTGATCATCGAACTGCGCTCCGCGACGGCGGGCGTTGGCACGTTCACTGCCAAATTCGACCATCTTGCCGAGCTGACGGGCAAGATCGCCGATCAAGTGCTTGAGAGCCACGCCAAGGAAGCGGCATAACCACAGGCAAGTAGTGAAAGGGCCGGGTCAAACCCGGCCCTCTTGCCGAGGAGTGTCGGGGAGGTGCGGCAGACATAACGCGCTGCTCGCCAAAGCGTGATTTGTGCGCGATCGGGGCTGTACCATATTCAGGTCAAGTCGATTCGGCATAAGAGGACGTCATGCTGATCAAATCGCCCAAGGGCTGGGAAATTCCCGAACGCCTCGCGACGCCTGAGGATGTGGCGATGAACCGCCGGGCGTTCATTGCTGGCGCTGGCGCAATCGCGGGCGCTGCCGCGCTGCCGGATTTCGCATTCGCAGCCCCCGATCCCACGGCTAGTTTGTATCCCGGACCGCGGAACAAGCTCTACACGCTGTCGCGGCCGATTACGCCCGAGCGCGTAAACAGCCGCTTCAACAATTTCTATGAGTTCGGCTCGACCAAGAAGATCTTCCGGGCAGCTCAAAAGCTTCAGATCCGGCCTTGGCAGATTCAGATCGACGGCATGGTGGAGCAGCCCATCACCATCGACTTCGACGATCTGATCCGAAAGATGTCCGTGGAAGAAAGGCTTTACCGGCACCGCTGCGTCGAAGCCTGGTCCATGACCGTGCCCTGGTCGGGCTTTCCGATGCGGGATCTGGTGGCCTTCGCCAAGCCGCTCTCTTCCGCCAAATATGTACGCATGGAGACCTTCGAAGACCCATCGGTCGCCAAGGGCCAGCGGCAATTCTGGTATCCCTGGCCGTATGTCGAAGGCATCACCATTGAAGAGGCCAACAATGATTTGGCTTTCATGGTAACCGGCGCCTATGGCAAGCCGCTCGCCAAGCAGTTCGGCGCGCCGATCAGATTGGCGCTGCCATGGAAGTACGGCTTCAAGTCGATCAAGTCGATCATGCGCATCAGCTTCACCGACGAACGGCCCAAGTCGTTCTGGGAGGAAATCCTGCCCAAGGAATACGGGTTCTGGGCCAATGTGAACCCCAAGGTGCGGCACCCCCGCTGGAGCCAGGCGACCGAGCGCGTGCTGGGCACGAACGAGGAAATCCCGACGCAGCTATATAACGGTTACGGGAAGTTCGTGGCGTCGCTCTATACGGATAAGAAGAAACAGCGCCTGTACTATTGAGGTGCTGAGGGCCGCCTACTCAGCAGCCTGGCTTGCGGTCTCTTCGATCTCGGCGAGGAATTTTTCCGCCTCAAGCGACGCCATGCAGCCCATGCCCGCCGCCGTTACCGCCTGGCGGTAGATGTCGTCCGTCACATCACCCGCAGCAAAGACTCCCGCTACATTGGTTAGCGTCGAATCCGGGGCGGTCACGATGTAGCCATTGGGCTTCATCTCGAGTTGATCCGTGAACAGCTCCGTGGAAGGCGCGTGGCCGATTGCTATGAAAACGCCGTCGGCCTGCAACTGCTCAACCCCGCCGGTCTTCACATTCTTGATTTTGGCGCCGGTTACCGCCGGGGGCTCGCCGCCGCCAAGCACTTCCTCCAAGACGCTGTCCCAAATCACGGTGACCTTTTCGTGCTTGAAGAGCCGTTCCTGCAGAATCTTTTCGGAGCGCAACTCGTCACGCCGGTGAACCAGCGTGACCTTCGAAGCGAAGTTTGTGAGGAACAGCGCCTCCTCGACCGCCGTGTTGCCGCCGCCTACCACGATCACCTGCTTGTCGCGGTAGAAGAAGCCGTCACAGGTAGCGCAGGCAGACACGCCATAGCCCTTGAACTTCTCCTCCGACGGCAGTCCCAGCCATTTGGCTTGGGCGCCCGTCGCGACGATCAAAGAGTCCGCCAGATAGTCGGTGCCTGAATCGCCTTTCAAACGAAATGGGCGCCGGGACAGATTCACCTCAACGATGTGGTCGGAGATGATTTCGGTGCCAACCGCCACTGCTTGGTCGCGCATCTGATCCATCAGCCAGGGTCCCTGGATCACCTCGGCGAAGCCTGGATAGTTCTCGACGTCGGTGGTGATGGTCATTTGACCGCCGGGCTGAATGCCCTGGATCACAAGGGGTTTCAACATCGCGCGGGACGCGTAAATCGCGGCTGTGTAGCCGGCGGGTCCCGAACCGATGATGATGAGTTTGGCGTGCCGTGCGGCCATGGCGGGATGATGCCTGATTCTTTTGGGGAATGCTCGGTGCTGATTTATGGCCTGCGGGGCGCGTTATCAAGCGGGGCAACCGGCCGGATTGATACGGGCTACTGGGCGGTCACCAGTTTCTTGACGCGTGCCGAAATCTTGTGCCGCAGCCTGTGAAAGGCGCGGCTGTTTTTCGACGCCATCCAATTCATCTGAATCGAGCGGCGCACCCCTTCAAAGGGACCATGCCCGTGGAACGATTTTTCCGAACGCCTGAAGATCAGCATGGTGCCGTCATCGGGCGAGACCTCCTCGGCGTAATCTTCCAAGTCGGCTCCATTGCGCAACAGCCGGAGCTTGCCGCCCTCATGAACCCACTTCTCGTTCAAATAGAGCAGGACGGTGATCACCTTGTCTTTCGAGTCCGTATGGATCTTGCCGTCGCTCGTCCGGCAATGCCCGCGAAGCGAGTACATCTTGGGCAGCCCCTCCAGCTCGACATCGAACTTCTCCTCGATCGCGCGCTCGAATTCGGGCCCGTTCATTTCTTCGATGACCTGTTGCAGAGCGGAGGGCAGCTCCAGGGATTCGAGAGGGTAGGATCCGCCTTTGCGAATCGCGGGATAGCTGTCGATCACCCGGGCCAGAACGCCAGGCGACAGGAAAGCCGGCACGATGGTGTATTCGAAGGGATCGCTTCGCAGTCTGGCCCGGCGAAGATTTTCGATATTCAGATGCGCCATGAAAAAATCCGTTATCCAGCCGCGCCCTGCCGTTCGAGCAGCCGCTTCTCGATCTCGCGGGCGATCTCGGCAGCCGAATCTAATGGCGCATAGGACCAGCTTTCAAGTCCGCTGAAGCTGTCAGGCAGTCTGCGCGTCGCGCCATATTGCCGCAAGGATGCGTGAAACCATGCGAACTTTCCCGACCCGCCATGGGGCATGAACACATAGACCGGGCGGCCGGTGGCGCAGGCCTCGCCCACCATGTTGACCGAGTCTGCGGTGACGATGAGCTGGTCCGCATGGGCAAGATAAAGCTGATACGGGTTGTCGCCTTTGCCGTCCCACACAAGCCGCCGGCCGGCTGGGGCGGCATTCACCACCGCTTCAAGCAGATCGGCGGGCGTACGCCGCGAAGGCGTGATCATGAAGCTCGATCCCAATTCGGCGAGGGATGACACGGCGCCCGCCAACCGTGCCTTATCGGCATCGGTAAAGCGATAGACCGCATTGGGTCCGCCAAGCGCGATCATGGTTTGCGGACGCGGCAACGCAGTGATCTCGGGAACCCGCTTTTTGCGCAGCTTGGCGAGAAGCTCCGGTGAAAAACCGTGGGGCGCCGTGAGGGTAGTCACAACGTTTTTGCCGCTCATTCCGTCGTGCTGGGGCACGCAAATCAGGTCGGCGGTTCCCGATCCGGTTTTCGGGTTCTGAATGACGACCGCGTATGTGGCGGGCCCGGCGGCGCGCCGGAGCGCCCGTATATAGGGAATGCTTTGGCGGCCCGTTGCGATGGCGATGTCCGGCCATGGAGGTGCGAACTCGCTTCCCTGCTTCCCGAACCGGTCGGCGGGGTCCGGCGGTCCCCACGGCGCCAGCAGGCGCCAGAGCCAGCCGGGCGTGACCCGCTTTACCGCGGGTTCGATGCCGAGCGCGCGGGCGACGCCCACGCATTGCACTTCCATGCCAGCCTTGCCGTCGGTGATGACCCAAAGCGACTTCCGGGCCAATGGCTTTTTGGCAGCGCTAGGCTTAGGCATTTTCGCCCTCGCGCGTCCGCCTGCCTTTGTGCGGCTCTTAGCGGAATGCCGGGGCTGAGCGGATGAACGGCTCACGGTTGGATACGCTCCGCCGCTCGCAACATTATCGATGATTGAGCCATGAAAGTTTTTCGATATGTTCTCGTCAGCGAAATATTGGTGCCGTGACCCTGGCATGCGGCTATGCTCGGTCGAGGCTCGCTTTTAGCTGCTCGCGGTGGGTGCGTCCATTCGCTGGGTGATTGGATATGTGACCGGTGCTCTCAGTTCGTCTCGATCAGACAGATTGGCGGATCCTACGGGAACTCCAGAATGATGGCCGCATTACCAATGTGGAACTGGCCCGCCGGGTGGGGCTCTCCGCGCCGCCCTGCTTGCGCCGGGTTCGCGCGCTGGAAGAGGCGGGCTTCATTCAAGGCTACTGCGCGCTGCTCGATGAAAAGCTCGCAGGCTTTGACGTAACCGCCTTTGCCATGGTGGGCCTGCAAAGCCAGGCCGAAGCCGACCTGGTGGCTTTTGAAGAGCGGGTGCGATCCTGGCCCATCGTGCGGGAATGCCACATGCTATCCGGCGAGATCGACTTCATTCTGCGATGCGTGGCTCCGGATTTGGGTGCGTTCCAGGAGTTCATCATCGACGAGTTGACCGCCGCCCCGAACGTCGATCACGTGAAGACTTCGCTCGCGATTCGACGATCCAAATTCGAGCCCGGAATCCCGATTATCGATCTCGACTGACTAGCCGCACACCGCCAATCCAGACGAGGTGGTCCGAGATCGGCCTAAGAGTGCCCTAATTGGTCGCCTGATTCAGCTTGGTGATCTTCTCGGGCATCGGGAAAATCTTGTGATCGAAGCCCCGGGAAAAGCGCAAATAAAACATGCAGGGATCCTTGCCGCAGCGCACAGCGTGGGGCGTTGAGTTGCCTGGAAGGCTGGCAAATCCCAACTCGTCGACGTCGATGGCCCGTCCGTCCTCGCCGTTGATATAGGTGAACTCGCCCTTCAGCCAAACGATGGTTTCGTCGCTGGTGTGGTTGTGGCTCGGGATCAGATAACCGGGTGGCACCCGGCCGATTACCTCCGCGCCATGGGCCATGTCGCCCCGCAACACCGCGACTTCGGCGCCGGGCGCAAAGCCCTCGAGTTCGAGCGGCGCCCATTCCAATTTGTTCAGGTCGATGATGACCTGACCGGGACCAAAGGAGAGCGGCTTTTTGTTCGTTGCGATGTCCTCGGCGTGCGCCGAAGCCACACCAATTGTTACGCCAAGCGCGAGCGCTAGGGCCAGACCTGCGAGTCTGTTCCAAATCGGTTTCATATTCTCACTCCAAGGGTGCTGGATTTGAGCCGGTGTTGATCGAACCCGCAATGTTACGCCGATTTCCCGCGTGAAAGCGAGACGTCCGGTCGCTGTGTTTCTAAAATGTGGTGTCGGAAAAAGGGTCGGTTAGGCGAATCTGACCTGCAGAATCTCGTAGCACTTGCCGCCGCCCGGCGTCGACACCTCTACCGAGTCGCCCACCGTCTTGCCGATCAGCGCGCGCGCGATCGGAGACGAGATCGAGATCTTGGATTCTTTCACGTCGGCCTCGAATTCGCCGACGATCCGGTATTTGACCTTCTTTTCCGTATCTTCGTCGACCAGAGTGACAGTGGCTCCAAACATGACCTGTTTGCCCGACAGCTTCGAGACGTCGATCACATCGGCCCGCGACAGCTTGTCCTCCATGTCGGCCACCCGCGCCTCGGTCATGCTTTGCTGTTCCTTGGCCGCGTGATACTCGGCGTTTTCGGACAGATCACCATGGGCCCGCGCTTCCGCGATAGCCTGGATTATGCGGGGCCGCTCGACCTTCTTCAGGTGTTGGATCTCGGCCTTCAAGGCGGCGAATCCTTCCGTTGTCATCGGCACTTTTTCCATCTCGTCACCCAGTCGCTTCCGGTTCTCGGAGCCCTCCGCCCCGAACAGACCGGCCATAATGTTGCGTCAACTCGAAGGAGATTGCCAAGAGCAGAAGTGACAAAAACGCCTTTCCGACGGCCTAAGCCTACCGGCTGACGTAATTCTGAAGTGGCTGAACCTTCAAGATGTCGGCCTTAACGGCCTTGATCGCCTTGGTCACCGCCATGGCGCCAGAAAGCGTTGTATAATATGGGATGTGGTAGAGCAAGGCCGTGCGGCGGATCGAGTAGCTGTCGGCCAGCGCTTTGGCGCCCTCGGTGGTGTTGAAAACGATATCGACTTCGCCGTTTTTCATGGCGTCGACCACATGGGGCCGTCCCTCCAAAACCTTGTTGACGCGGGCGCATTGGACGCCGTGGCTTTTTAGATGGCGCTGGGTTCCACCCGTGGCGATGACCTGGAACCCCATGGCCGCCAATGCCTTGACCGCGGGCACGATGCGCTCCTTATCGCCGTCCTTTACCGAGACGAATACGGTGCCCGCCGTCGGCACATTGGCGCCGCAACCCAGTTGGCTTTTGGCGAAAGCGACCGCGTAGTCGGTATCGATTCCCATCACCTCGCCGGTGGAGCGCATCTCGGGTCCGAGGATCGGGTCGACACCCGGAAAACGTGCAAACGGAAACACCGCTTCCTTGACGCCGACATGGCCAAGCGCCTTTTCCTTAAGGCCGAAGTCAGCCAACGGTTCGCCCGCCATGACCCGCGCCGCGATGCCGGCGATGGGCAGGCCGATCACCTTGGCGACGAAGGGGACAGTACGGCTGGCCCGCGGATTGACTTCCAGGACAAATATTTCGCCGTCCTTGATGGCGTATTGCACGTTCATCAGGCCGACCACGTTGAGGGCGCGGGCGAGTTCCGCAGTCTGGCGCTTCACATCCGCGATGGTGTCCGCCGCCAATGAATGGGGCGGCAATGAGCAAGCGCTATCGCCGGAATGAACGCCGGCCTCCTCGATATGTTCCATGACGCCGCAGACGAAGTCGTCATCGCCGTCGGCGAGGCAGTCCACGTCCACTTCGATGGCGTCGCGCACATAGCTATCGAGCAGCACCGGGCTCGTGCCAGAAACCACCACCGCCTCGGAGATGTAGGTGTCGAGCTGCGCGGAGTCGTGAACGATCTCCATGGCCCGTCCGCCCAGCACGTAAGATGGCCGGATTACCAGCGGAAAGCCGATACGTTCGGCGATCTCGCGAGCCTGTTCGGCGCTCCGCGCAATGCCGTTATTGGGTTGGCGCAGGCCCAGTTGATCGATCAACTCCTTGAAGCGATCGCGATCCTCGGCGAGATCAATGGCGTCATGGGAAGTGCCGAGGATCGGCACCCCCTCGCGTTCCAGAGCCGCGGCGAGCTTCAGCGGCGTCTGGCCCCCGAATTGCACAATCACGCCTTTGAGCTGGCCCGCTTGCTGTTCGGTGCGCACCACCTCCAGCACATCCTCCTCGGTGAGGGGCTCGAAATATAACCGGTCGGAGGTGTCGTAGTCGGTGGAGACGGTCTCCGGATTGCAGTTCACCATGATGGTCTCATAGCCCGCATCCGAAAGCGCGAAGGCTGCATGGCAGCAGCAGTAATCGAATTCGATGCCCTGGCCGATCCGGTTGGGACCACCGCCCAGAATTATCACTTTGTCGCGCGCAGATGGCTCCGCTTCGCAGACCGGATCGGCGTCGAGCCCGGTCTCGTATGTCGAATACATATAGGCCGTGGGCGAAGCGAATTCGGCTGCGCAGGTGTCGACGCGCTTATAGACGGGGTGGACGCCGAGCACGCCTCGCTGCTTGGTGATTTCCGTCGCGTCCAATCCAGTTAGGCTCGCTAGCCGCTGGTCGCTGAATCCCATCGCCTTGATGGCGCGAAAGGCGCCCGGCGTATCGGGTAATCCGTGCTCCCGGATCCGCGCCTCCATGTCGACTATTGCTTGCAACTCGCCGATGAACCAGGGATCGATCTTGCAGGCGGCGTGCACCAGCTCATGGTCCGCGCCGTGGCGCAGCGCCTGAGCGACCCGCAATATGCGGTCCGGCGAAGTCGTGGCGAGTGCGGCGCGGATCGCGTTTTTGTCGTCACCCTGATCGAGCCCGTCGAGCGCTATGTCGTCGAGGCCGGTAATGTCGGTCTCCATGGAGCGCAGCGCCTTTTGCAGCGATTCGGCAAAGGTCCGGCCGATCGCCATGACTTCGCCGACCGACTTCATGGACGTCGTGAGCATGGGCTCGGCGCCCGGAAATTTCTCGAAGGCGAAGCGGGGCACCTTGGTCACCACGTAATCGATTGTCGGCTCGAAAGAGGCAGGCGTGGCGCCGCCGGTAATGTCGTTTTCCAGCTCGTCCAGCGTGTAGCCGACCGCCAGCCGAGCGGCCACTTTGGCGATTGGGAATCCGGTAGCCTTGGAGGCCAGCGCGGATGAGCGCGACACCCGGGGGTTCATCTCGATCACCACTAGGCGCCCGTCTTCAGGATTGACCGCGAATTGGACATTCGAGCCGCCGGTCTCGACCCCGATTTCGCGCAGCACCGCGATCGAGGCATCCCGCATCATTTGATATTCTTTGTCGGTGAGGGTCAGCGCAGGGGCGACGGTGATAGAGTCGCCGGTGTGGACCCCCATCGGATCGACGTTTTCGATCGAGCAGACGATGATGCAGTTGTCCGCCTTGTCGCGGACCACCTCCATCTCATATTCCTTCCAGCCCAGCACCGAGGTCTCGACCAGCACTTCGGAAGTCGGCGAGGCGTCGAGACCGTGTTCGACGATCTCGAAATACTCCTCGCGATTAAAGGCGACCCCGCCACCCGTGCCACCCAACGTAAACGACGGTCTGATGATGGCCGGCAGGCCGATCACATCGAGCGCGGCGGCGGCTTCGGTGGGATCATGGGCAAGCATCGAGGCCGGCGTCTCTAGCCCGATCGCGCGCATGGCCTCGCGGAATAGTTCTCGGTCTTCGGCCTTGTCAATCACATCGGCCTGGGCGCCAATCATTTCCACGCCGAACTTCTCCAAGACACCCTGTTTGTTGAGCGACAGCGCGGTGTTCAGCGCGGTTTGGCCGCCCATAGTGGGGAGCAGCGCATCGGGCCGCTCTGTCTCGATGATCTTGGCCACAAATTCGGGTGTGATCGGTTCGATATAGGTGGCGTCCGCGACGTCCGGATCCGTCATGATGGTGGCGGGGTTCGAATTGACCAGAACGATCCGGTAGCCATCGGCCTTGAGCGCCTTGCAGGCCTGGGTGCCGGAATAGTCGAACTCGCAGGCCTGGCCGATCACGATCGGGCCGGCGCCAATAATCAGAATGGATTTGATGTCGGTGCGCTTGGGCATCGCGGTTCGGCGCCGCTTATAAAGCAATCGCGCCCAAGAGCAATACGGGACCGCAGAGAAGTGGGATGGCGCGCCGTGGCCCCGGCGCTATTTTGCCTTGGTCTTGGTTTTTCGCGGCTTCTTTTCCTTAGGCGGAAGCCCGCCCGCATAGGCGAGCGCGCGGCCCATCCAATCGTCAAGCTGGGCCTCGTCCTCCAGCAGGTCGTCGGGCAGGGTAATATATTCCCGCATCGGGCGGCCTTTCGCCGGCTCGAACAGCGTGGCGCCCAGCTTGTCGATGGCCTCGCCGCGGTCGGCCTCCGAGAGCCGTAGAAACATGCTTTTCTCGAACAGCCCGCAGAACATGTTGCCGTTCACGAAACCGCAGGGACTGCCGAACATCTTGCGGCGCTCGACCCTGCCATCGAGGGGAAGAATGCTGTCGAACAGCTCGACCATGTAGGGCGGCGGCTTTTCTAGAGCCATCTAATCTCACCCCGGCGTTGATGGTCGGACGTCATGCCCATAAAAACGATAAAGGGGAGATGCCTGGCACGCTAGCGCTCTTCCAATGGTGCTTCGCCCTTTGCTTCGCGCATCAGGTTCACGAAACGCTGGAACAAATAGTGGCTGTCTTGGGGGCCCGGCGAGGCTTCGGGATGGTACTGCACGGAGAAGACCGGCTTCCCCCTGAGCCGCAGGCCGCAATTGGTGCCATCAAACAGCGAGATATGGGTCTCCTCGACACCGGCGGGCAAGCTTTCCCGCGCCACAGTGAAGCCGTGGTTCATCGATGTGATTTCCACTTTCCCGGTGGTGGAATCCTTCACCGGGTGATTGGCGCCGTGGTGCCCCTGATGCATTTTCTTGGTCTCGGCACCGAGCGCCAGCGCAAGCATCTGGTGACCCAGGCAGATCCCGAAAACAGGCAAACCCGTCTCCACGATCTTCTTGATTTCGGGCACCGCATAGGCGCCGGTCGCGGCCGGATCGCCCGGACCGTTGGAAAGAAACACGCCATCGGGCTGGCGGCCTAGCACATCCTCGGCGCTCGCGGTGGCCGGAACCACGGTGACTTTGCAGCCCAAAGAGGCGAGGGCGCGCAAAATATTGCGCTTGAGGCCGAAGTCGATCGCGACCACGTGAAAGCTGCCGCTCTCCTGCCGGCCATAACCTTTGTTCCAAGCCCAGCGGGTCTCGTCCCAGCTATAGCTTTGGCCGCAGGTTACTTCGCCCGCGAGATCCATGCCTTGAATCCCGGGCCAGGCGGAGGCCTCCGCCTTCAGTCTATCCAGATCAAATTTCCCCGATCGCTCATGGGCAATGACCGCATTGGGCATGCCCTGTTCGCGGATTCTGGCGGTGAGCGCTCTGGTATCGAGGCCCGCGAGGCCGATGATGCCACGGTCCCGCAGCCAGGTGCCGAGGGCCTCGACGGCACGATAGTTGGAGGGCGCGGTCACATCGGCGCGCAGGACACAGCCCCGCACGCCCGATGCCGCGGCAAGGTTCGAAGTCTCGATATCTTCAGGATTGGTGCCGACGATGCCGATATGGGGAAACGTGAAGGTGATAATCTGGCCGGCATAGGAGGGATCGGTCAGGATCTCCTGGTAGCCCGTCATCGCGGTATTGAAGCAGACTTCGCCAACCGCGTGGCCTTCCGCGCCCAAGCCCGTACCCCGCATCACGGTACCATCCGCCAGCACCAGCAGAGCCGTTGCTTTGGGCTCTTGCCAAGCGCTGCCCGCGCCGCCGCGGGATGGCGCGGCACCGCCTGATCTGGCCTTAGCAGCCACTGCCTTAGGGCGCGTCATGGGTTCGCGAGTCCGAGTAAGGGGTTGCGGCATCAACCGCCGCATCTTAAATGACCAACCCCGCGGATCCGTTGGTGCCAGGCGGTCGGCCGAGAGCTAAATTGGCCGGAGACTAAGCGAAGGGTGTCCGCTGGTCAACTAATCTGTGCATAAGTTTTTTGTTTTATTTCAATAGCTTAGCGAAGAAAAACGAGTTGCCCTCAGGACAAGCCTGTTCTACCCTAGGGCCTCCTCAAAACATCGAAAAGAACCCCCCATGCGCGAGCGGATCAACGCCGCTCTGAAAGCGGCCATCAAAGCGCAGGATAAGCGCGCCATGTCGACCCTGCGTTTGATCAACGCGGCGATCGAGGATCGCGTAATTGCGGCACGGTCGAACGGGCAAGAAGGCCTGGGCGACCCGGAAATCCTGCAGATCCTTGCCAAGATGATCAAGCAGCGCCGCGAGTCGATTAAAACCTTTGAGGAGGCAGGCCGCTTGGAGCTTGCCCAGCAAGAGCGGGAAGAGATCGACATCATTCAATCCTTCATGCCCGAACCCCTCTCCGAAGAAGAGACTCGCAAGGTGTGCGAGAAGCTGGTCAAGGAGCTGGGCTGTGACGGCCGCAAGGATATCGGCCGGACCATGGGCACGCTCAAGGAGCGCTATGCGGGCGAGATGGATTTCGGCAAAGCGAGCCAAATTGTGAAAGAGCTGTTGAAATAACGGCCTTGTCGTGCCGTTTCGCCGGTCAATTCGCTCGCCAATCTGGGGCGAATCCCTTTTTTTGCTATGCTCGCGAGAGCCCCGAATCACCCATGCGCTTTTCGCAGTCCTTTCTCGACGAAATCCGTGCGCGGCTTCCCGTGTCGCATGTGGCGGCGCGTCGCGTGCAGCTGAAGCGGCGCGGCCGCGAATTTGTGGGCTTGAGTCCCTTCAAGCAGGAAAAAACGCCCTCCTTCACGGTGAATGACGAGAAGGGCTTCTACCACTGCTTTGCCTCCCAAGAGCACGGCGACATCTTTACGTTTCTCATGAAAATGGAAGGGCTCTCGTTCCACGAGGCGGTAGAGCAGCTGGCCCAGGAAGCGGGGTTGCCCGTACCGAAGGCTTCGCCGGAAATGGAGCGCCGCGAGCGTGGCAACGACAGACTGCGCGCGCTGATCGAAGAATCGGCCGCTTTTTTCGAAGCCGCTCTTCAGGAGAGCAAAGGCGGCCAGGCCCGCCGTTATCTCGATCAGCGTGGCGTGGCGAACGACCTGTGTACGGCCTTTCGCGTCGGCTACGCGCCGGCGGGCCGGTTCGAGCTCAAGGAGCATCTGGTCGCCAAGGGCTATACGGGCGAGGAAATGGCGGCCTCGGGCATGGTGATCGCGGGTGAGGACATCGCGGTCTCTTATGACCGGTTCCGCCACCGCATCGTATTCCCAATCACTGATTTGAAGGGCCGCGTGATCGCATTTGGCGGCCGCGCCCTCGACCCCGATCATCCTGCCAAATATCTGAACTCGCCCGAGACGCCGTTGTTTCACAAGGGCTCGGTGCTGTTCAACGCGGCCCGCGCCCGCAAGACCGCCCATGACCTGGGAAGCGTGTTGGTGGTTGAAGGTTATATGGATGTGCTGGCGCTGGCGGGCGCCCAAATAGACAATGCTGTGGCGCCGTTGGGAACGGCCTTAACCAGCGATCAGCTAGGGCTGCTCTGGCGCATGGCCAAGGAGCCCGTGCTTTGCTTCGACGGCGACGAGGCGGGCCGGAAAGCTGCCTACCGGGCGCTCGATACGGCGCTCCCGGAGCTGCGGCCGGGTCATAGCTTGCGTTTTGCCTTTCTGCCCAAGGGCCAGGACCCGGACGATCTGGTGCGCAGCGAAGGTGCAGAAGCATTCAAGCGCCTGGTCACAACAGCGAGCGCCTTTGCCGATGTGCTCTGGATGCGCGAAGTAGGATCGGAGCTTTGGGATACGCCGGAGCGCCGTGCCGCACTCGAGGAACGGATCGACGGGCTGATCCGCCGGATCCGCGACGACCGGGTGCGGGGGCAATACACGACCGAGCTGCGGCGCATGGTGGGCGAGCACACCCGCCGGCAGGTCGAGGCCGTTGCAAAACCGGGTCGAGGCCGCGGACCTGGAGGCAAACAGTCGAGCAGCCGGCGCGACGCCCGGCAACATGACTGGAAGACTCGCGCGCGGCTTGGAGAGAATCGCGGCGGCCAGCGCCAATCCTCGTCCCGAGAGCCGGCCAGTCAGGAGATCATGCAAAGTCGGCTCTATGGTCAGACCGGCGCGCGCGCCGGTGCCCGCGAGACGCTGATAGTGCTGGCGCTGATCAACCATCCATGGCTGATGGACACTTACTCCGAAGAAACCGCGAATTTGGCCCTTCGGGACCCTGAACTGACGAAGTTGCGTGACGCCGCCATGGCGATTCATGCCGAGCGCGGGCCCCTTGACTCTCAAGCGCTTCGTACTCAATTGAATCAGCAACGCTTTGGCGATATTGTCGCCCGCGTCGAGCGAGCGATTACACACAGGAGCGATGGATTTGCCGATCCCGAGGCATCGCGAGAGGATGTCGAGCAGGGATGGCGGCAGATTTTCACCTTGCACCGGAAATCGGTTGAGTTGAGACGGGAGCTGGAAGCCGCCGAGCGCGCGCTTCAGGCCGAAGGAACCGACGAGGCCTTCGAGCGGTTGCGGGACATCAGGTTGCAGCTTCTGAACGCGGAAGGTATGGAGGCGAGCACAGACAGTATCGGTTCGAGCGCGGAGCTCCCCGTTGAGCGGGCCTCTTGAGATCGACCAATGCGAAACAACGCTGCTCAGGGTTAACACCCCATTAAGCGAACCATCGTTCACTGCAGGGCGGACAGGCGCCGCCTAACGATGTGAAGCAATGGGGTCTTTTGGAGACGTTAATGGCAACCAAAACGGCACAAACCGAGGAACGCGAGGCGCCGTCTGGCGAGAGCCAGGACGGACCCCTCCTCGACATGTCCGATGCCGCGGTCAAGCGGCTCATCAAGACCGCCAAGCAGCGCGGCTATGTGACCTATGACGAGCTGAACGAGGTGCTCCCATCGGAGGAGGTCTCGTCCGAGCAGATCGAGGACACCATGTCGATGCTCTCCGATATGGGCATCAATGTCGTGGAGACAGAGGAAGCCGAGGAGACCGAAGAAGGCGCGGCCCCGCGTCCGGCGGTCGTGACCCCGGTTCCCGCCAAGCCAGCCAAGACCTCCGAGCCGACCGAACGTACCGATGACCCCGTGCGCATGTATCTGCGCGAGATGGGTTCGGTGGAACTGCTGTCTCGCGAGGGCGAGATTGCCATTGCCAAGCGCATCGAAGCAGGCCGCGAAGCGATGATCGCGGGGCTTTGCGAAAGCCCGCTCACTTTCCAGGCCATCATCATTTGGCGCGACGAGCTGAATGAGGGCCGGATTCTACTTCGCGACATCATCGATCTGGAAGCCACCTATGCGGGGCCCGACGCCAAGGAAGCGCCGAAGCCGCCGGGTCAGGAAGACTCCGAATCCGGCGAAGGGACCAGCGCAGAGAAGGCGAACGGCCAAGGCAATGGCGCCGATCAAGATGGCATGCGCGGGTCCGGCGAAGGTGAGCAAAGCGAGGAAAGCGAAGAGAACGAAGAGAACGAAGAGAACGAAGAGAACGAGGAAGACGATCTCGATGACGACGATCTCGAGAACAGCCTCTCGCTCGCGGCCATGGAGGCTGAACTCAAGCCGGGCGTGCTTGAGACCTTCGACATGATCGCAGGCGACTATCGCAAGCTGCGCAAGCTGCAAGACGCCTTGGTCGAAAAGAAATTGCGGGCTTCATCGCTCAGTTCGGGCCAAGAGCGCCGCTACCAGAAATTCAAAGATGAGATCATCTCCAATGTGAAGAGCCTATCGCTCAACAACAATCGCATCGAGGCGTTGGTCGAACAGCTCTACAACATCAATAGGCGGCTGCTGGGATATGAGGGGCGCGTCATGCGGCTGTCTGAATCCTATGGCGTGCAGCGGTTGGATTTCCTCAACGAATATCAGGGCAACGAACTCGACCCCAACTGGATCCGCCGTGTGGGACGGCTGAAGCGGCAGGGTTGGGAAGACCTGATCAAGAACGAGCGCGAGACCATCAAGGACATTCGCGGCGAGATTCAGAATCTCGCCACCGAGACCGGACTTGAGATCGCCGAGTTCCGCCGCATCGTCCATATCGTGCAGAAGGGCGAGCGCGAGGCGCGGATCGCGAAGAAGGAAATGGTCGAGGCCAATCTGCGCTTGGTGATCTCGATCGCGAAAAAATACACCAATCGCGGCCTGCAATTCCTGGACCTGATCCAGGAGGGCAATATCGGGCTGATGAAGGCGGTGGACAAATTCGAGTACCGCCGCGGCTACAAATTCTCGACCTACGCCACCTGGTGGATCCGCCAGGCCATCACGCGGTCGATCGCCGACCAGGCGCGCACCATCCGGATTCCCGTCCACATGATCGAGACCATCAACAAGATCGTGCGGACCTCGCGGCAAATGCTGCACGAGATCGGACGCGAGCCGACGCCCGAGGAGCTCGCCGAAAAGCTCGCCATGCCGCTGGAAAAAGTGCGCAAGGTGCTGAAGATCGCCAAGGAGCCGATCAGCCTGGAGACGCCGATCGGCGACGAGGAAGACTCATATTTGGGCGATTTCATCGAGGACAAGAACGCGGTGTTGCCCATCGACGCCGCGATCCAGTCCAATCTGCGTGAGACCACCACCCGCGTGCTGGCGTCGCTGACGCCGCGCGAGGAGCGCGTGCTCCGGATGCGGTTTGGCATCGGCATGAACACCGACCACACGCTGGAAGAAGTGGGTCAGCAGTTCTCCGTCACCCGTGAGCGCATCCGCCAGATCGAGGCCAAAGCCCTGCGCAAGCTCAAGCACCCGTCACGGTCGCGCAAGCTGCGGAGCTTCCTCGACAACTAGGGGCCGCGCGATGGGCGATGTCTCGCCCGCGACCAAAGGTGTGGTGACCGTCAGGCGAGCGACGCCCGATGATTGCGACGCATTGGTCGATCTGGTGCGCGAACTCAATATCTATCAAAACGATCCCATCGAGTTCTTCACAGAAGAGTCCGTGGCCCGCGATGTCTTTGGGCCGGACGCGGCCGTCGTGGCGCTGATTGGCGAATTGGACGATCGTCCGGCGGGTTATGCGTTTTACCATGGCGCCTATGAGAGCGGCTGGGCGGTCCAGGGTCTCTATGTCAGCGATCTCTACGTCACCGAGAACGCCCGCCGCCAAGGCCTCGCCAAGGCTCTAATGGCGGCGATTGCCCGCGAGGCCAAAGCACTCGGCAAAAACTATCTGTGGTGGACGTCCAGCGCCTGGAACGAGACGGCGCATGAATTCTACGCGGCGATCGGTGCCAGTTCAGAACCTGTGATCGCCCATGCGCTCACCTTCGAGGCGTTCGAGGCGTTGGCGGACGAGGGCGAGTCATCGACCGAGCCCTAGCGGAGCGTCGAAGAATTGAGCCCGGCAAATGGCTGTGAGATGATGAGCGCGATCTCGCATCAAGGTAACGACGTCAAGTGAGCTTAGATTCGACTGCCCTTCGTCTCGCCGAGCGGCTCTTCGGTCAGAAGCTGATCCAAAATCAATTTCGAAGCCTGTTTGTCGAGGCTCTCATCGCCCCTGAACTTGAGAACTACGGTTGGCACTATACGGGCGATGGGTGGTGTGGTTGGGACTTCCAACATGGTCCGGAAATCAGCGGCTGCCGCTTGGAAGTCAAGCAGTCAGCAGCAAGGCAGACTTGGGCTAAACACAACGATCGTAAGACGTCGCCTATCTTCGATATCAAAGCTCGATCGGGATATTACGTCGAAGAAGGGAGCAGGTGGGTCCAGGAAGAGGGCAGGCCATCCCATATCTATCTGTTTGCATGGCACCCGATTCACGATGTTGAAATCGCCGATCACCGAGATCGCCGTCAATGGCTATTTTATTTGATCCCGGAAAACCGATTGCCAAGGGGGCAAAAAACGATTGGCCTTAGCGCAATCGAAAGACTGCTCAAGGAATACGGTTCACCAAAGCCGGCCTCGTTCGAAGAAGTTGCTCCTGCTATCGACGAAATGCGGCAGTCGCTGGGTTTCAAGTAAATCTTCCGCAAGCCAACGGTTGACCGGACAATTGTCTGCCTACTAACAACACCCGCTGACGCGCGCTTTTTCCGCCTGCTCGCCATACGGGATGTCGGTTCCGCATCCGGGGAAGATGCCGTAATGGGTCGAGAAGTCGCCGATAAACTCGAAATAGGGCGCGAAGCGCGAAGCCTCCAGCATCCGCCAGGTATTGCCGCAGACCGGGAAGGTCCGCCCCTTTTCGATCAGATGGTGGTTGTCGAGCTCGAAGGCGTCGCCCGCATGATCGAGGCCGCCCTTGAAGACCACCGCCTGGCCATAATCCTCGCAGGCGGGTTCCAGATCATCGATGTTGAAGAGCCGGTAGGTGGCCGAGAAGAATCTGGCCTGGCCCAGCCGAGCGGCAAGCGCCTTATCGGAAATGGCGATCTGCCGGTCGGCCACCAGCCGCGGATCCAGGAAGCCCGCCTGCTTGGCGAGGTTGCCGAAATCGTTCCAATAGAGTGCGCCGCCCAGGCACTCGCCATAGATCACCGGATCGTTCCTGAGACCCTCGGCTAGGCGCCGGTCGCAATAGACATCTGAGAAGTAGAACTCGCCGCCGGGCTTCAGGAGGGCGCGGGCGCCCTCCAAGACCGCTGGCTTGTCTGTGGAAAGGTTCACCACGCAGTTTGAAACAATCACGTCGAAACTGCCGGGCTCCAAGTCGAGCGCGCCCAGGTCTTCGATATAGCCTTCGAGGAACCGCACATTCGATTCCCCATAGCCGAACTTCTCCGTGTGCCAATCGACGTGGGTGCGGGCCACAGCCAGTTGCTCGGGCGTCATGTCGACGCCGACCACTTCACCCTTGGAACCGACCAGCTGCGAGAGCACATAGACGTCGCGGCCCGCCCCGCAGCCTAGATCCAAAATCCGGGCGCCTTCGAGCGCCAAGGGAGTGAGGACACCGCAGCCGTAATATTTGGCCTGCACTTCGTCATGAATATTGGTCAGCAGGGCCTGGACGTGGGCCGGCATGTCTTCAGGCGCGCAGCAGGCTTCGGTCTTCAGGTCGAGCGTGCTCTGCAGCGTCTTGCCGTAATATTCCTTGACGGTTTCGATATTCATCGACGTTTCCTCGTGGGGCTGATGGCAGTAGGCCTCTTAGCTGGAAAGGCGCACACGCAAAACACACAAGCATGTGAGAGAAGCGGTTCTGTGCGGGCGCAGGGTGTGATGGGCCGTTAGACGAATTTATCGCCCGTGCAGCGCGGCTTGACAATATGAAAGGCTTGAACCGCCGTTAGCGGGAAGGTCCCTGCTCGATCAGATCTTTGAGCAGTTCGACTTGGGCCCCGTCGTGCCTAGCCATCATCTTGACGATCAGCGGGTGCAGCAGCCGCCAGAACAGCCCCTTGGCTTCGCAGGCGCCGTGCAGCTTCACGCGGGTCCCATCGCCCGAGGGCGCGAGGGAATAGGTATAGGTCGCGGTGACGCCGCCTTCCCGGGACGAAAGTGCGAAGCGATCGGAGGGGTGCCAATCCGACAACGTCATGTCGCGCTGCTTGCCGCGCCCCTTGGTCGACATGGTGACGGTGAAAACCTTGCCCGTTCCCAGCGGCTGGTCGTCCCTGGGCGCGACCTCGTGTAGGCCTGGCATCCAGCTTGGTGCTTGAGCAAAGTCGGTCATCGCCGCCCAGACTTTTTCTGGCGGCGCGGCGATCACGGTTTCGACTTCGAAGCCCTCGGCCATGGATATGTCTCGGTTGTCTTCGCGGCATATGACCTAGCGCGCCGGACAGCTTCCGTCTTGGATGGATGTAACCTGTCAGCGCAGTGGTACGAAGTTGCGGCTCTCTTGCCGCTCCGCCTTCGGGCCCAACAGCCGCTCGCGCTGGGCCAGATAGACCGTGGGCGCGAGCCCGGCGAACTCTGCGAAATCGCGATTCAGATGCGGTTGATCGTAATAGCCGCAATCGAATGCCGCCTGGCTGAGCGATAGCGCGGGCGCCCGGCCAAGCGCGCTAAGCAACCGGTTGAACCGGGTAATCCGCACAAACATGCTGGGCGGCACGCCGACATGGTCGCCGAATAGCGCCGCTAGGTGCTTGCGGCTGCGCTCCAGGGCCTGAGCCGTGGCAGCAACCGTGACGTTGCCTCCATTGGCCAGCAGAGCCACGGCCGCGCGAACTTCCGTGTGCTCGGCTGCCTCGGTCATGCGGCGAGATAGGAACCGCTCAAACACGTCGAGCCGCCGCGATGGAGTGCCGGCTTCCCAAAGCTGGACGCGCAGCCGGTCAGCACCGCCTGGCCAAATGCAATCGAGGTCAGGCGTTTGGTTGGCGAAATCGGCGGCCGGCAGGCCGGTCAATGCCGGGAGCGCTGCAGGTTTCAGCGTGGCGCCGGCCATCTCGGTTCGGCCCAGCGGACGATTGGTCAGATATGCGGACTGCACGCCGCAGAGCCAGGCGGTTTCTTTGGGTTCTGTAGTTCTGGGCGAACCCGCGCTACCTAGCTCGAAGGCGTCGCCCAAATTGATGAGCAGTACGGGCCGCCCATTGGGCAGGATGCGCTCTTCGGCGTAAGGAACCTGACCCTTGGCGTGCCAGAGCAGCTCGACAAACCGGTCCAGCGGTGGACGCGGGGCCCGCGCGATGAATTGGAAATCTTGCTCGGCCGAGGCGTCCATGGCGATGCATCATCACCGTTTTAGTCTTTTGGTTCACGTCAATTGTGGGTGATGGGTCCGCGGGAAGGCGGCAACGATTGAGATAGCCCCTTGCAATGTGATCAGCACCCCGCGCAGCAGGCCGTAGCCCTCCCAGTCATGGGTGGTCAGCCCTAAATGCACCGACCAGACGGTTGCTGCCGCGCCAAGGGCCACCAGAAAAATTCCGAGAACGGCGATTCCCAGCCGCCTGAAATCGGTTGGCTCGGCGCTCGACCAAAGCAAACGTAGGGTCAGCCAACCATGGGCCAGAATCAGCGCCGATAGGCCAATCGCGGCGAATCGGATCAACCAAGGCTGATGCACCAGGATCAGGGCGAAAAGGATCGTCAGGGCGGACAGGGCACAGGCGGCACCGACAGCCAACGTCGCTGTAGAAGCGAGAAAAACCTGGGTGCTGATCGCGGTTCTTTTCATCCGGCAAGCTGCCAAAGATTCGATGCCGCGAGAGTCGACCAAAGCCCCGAGCTCGTCAACTCAATGCAGTGTAACGCCGAGTGTTGACCAGCCGCCGGCTATTCCAACTCCCATGTGACATTGACCTGTGCACGCAGTGTTTGCTCGCCGGGCTCGATCGGCACATCGGCGGCCTTGGCTTCGAGCACGGCGCGCGCCGCCATCGGCCTTGGAGGGCCCGCCACGAAGCCTTCCTGGATGGTCACCACCTTGCCGAGGTCTGCGCCCGCGGCCTCCGCATAAAGCTTCGCCTTGCGGATGCCGTCCTGCATGGCGCGCTTGCGGGCCTCATCTTCCAGCTTGGTAGGTTCGTCCACCGAGAATGTAATGCCGCCGATTTGGTTCGATCCCTCGGTCACCACCTTATCCAGAATGGCGCCAAGCTGCTTCAAATCCCGGATCTTGATGGTGACCGAGTTCGTCACGCGGTAGCCGATAATTTTGGGCGGCTTGCCGTCCTTGGACTGCTGAAAGCGCGGGCGCACCGAGAAGTTTGTGGTCTGGATGTCCTTCGGCTCGATCCCCTGACCCCTGAGTTCGGTCACGACTTTCGCCATGGCGGCGGTGTTTTTGTCGAGCGCCTGTCGCGCCGTGTCCGCCTCAGTTATCACGCCAGTGGATATCTGGGCGGTATCAGCCTCCGCTGTCACGGTTCCGGTGCCCGTCAGGCTAATGGTTCGCTTTTGCTCTTTATCGGCGGCAGCGACCGGCGCGGCGGTAAGAAATGACAAACTGCAAAGCAGGGTTACGAGCAGAATATGACGATGCATGAAATTGGTCCGGGGCTTGAACGCGTCAGATGGTGTTACGGTGTCTGGCAGGGGAATCCGTCGCCATTAGGGCGTGGTGTCGAGGTGCTTCCGCACGCCCCGCGATCTCTGCTATAGCGGCATTCTTCGTGCGTCGGGCCCGTAGCTCAACTGGTTAGAGCCGACGGCTCATAACCGTCTGGTTGCAGGTTCGAGTCCTGCCGGGCCCACCACGCCGTCTCGCGCGAACCCAGCACAAAGCGACCCCGCTCCAGCTCGTTCAATGATTAGTGGGCAGCTCGAGTTTCGGGCTTCTTCCTCATGCCAGAGGCTACCATTGCCGCACAAGCTGCGACTTTCGGCGGCTAATGGCTTGTCCGGCCACCGTTAATGTGACAAATCCTGTTTGAGGTCGTCGAACAGACCTCCCGCCATACGCCGCCTCACACTGCAAGACCCCGAAAGGAATGCCACTTTGACGGACGATCCCCGAACCGACCCGGCCGCCTCCGAGGACATGCTTACCGCCCGGCGGCTGGCGGCCCATTGCATGGCCTACAAGGGCGCCGACACCAAGCGCGCCTTGATCCAGCTCGCCACCACGGCGATTCCTTTCTTCGCAGTCGCCGCCCTGATGGTGGTGCTGGCGGAGTATTCGATTTGGCTGACGCTGGCCTTGGCCGTGCTTGCGGCCGGCTTTGTGATCCGGCTCTTCATCATTCAACACGATTGCGGCCACGGCTCGTTTTTCCGCTCTAGCTTCGCCAACACCTTGACCGGCCGCCTGATCAGTCTTGTCACCTTCACGCCCTACGCCCATTGGCGGCGCTCGCACGCGCTGCACCACGCGGGCTCTGGAAACCTCAAGCGCCGCGGGGTCGGCGACATCAATACCCTAACGGTACGGGAATATTTGGGGCTTCCGGCCGGCAAGCGGCTACGCTACCGGCTTTACCGGAATCCATTCATCCTGTTCACGCTGGGCATGCCGATCTACTTCCTGGTGTTGCAGCGATTTCCATTCGGCGCACAGCTGCCGCTGCTGGAGACCATGAGCAGCATCGGACCATTGAATGTGGCGCTGGTCGCGGTCTACGGCTCGCTGATGGTGGCGGTGGGCGTGAAGCTACTCCTGCTGACCTATCTTCCGGTAATGCTGATTTCCTCTTGGATTGCGGGCTGGCTGTTCTTCGTGCAGCACCAATTCGAGGAAGCCTATTGGGAGGACCACGAGGAGTGGGACTTCCATTTGGCGGCGGTCCGGGGCAGCTCTTATTACGCCCTGCCAAAGGTGCTGCAGTGGTTCACCGGCAATATCGGCTTGCACCACATCCATCACATTTGCAGCCGGATTCCCAATTACCGGCTGCAGAAATGCATGGACGACTGCGAAGAGCTGCGACATGCCAGCCCGAAGCTGACGTTACTGGAGAGCCTGAAATGCATGCGGCTGAGCCTCTGGGACGAGGAGAAGCGTAAGCTGGTGGCGTTTAGCGATCTTCGGAGACAAGAACCCGCCTAGGCGAGGCCGCGCAGAGGTCTTTCGCAATCCAACCGCACCCGAGTTGCCCGGGTTGGATGTCCGCATCCGCTATTGTAGGCACCCCCTCGCTGGCGCACTGACGTCTGCTTTAAGTGGTAAAGCCGACATCCGCGACGCAGATGCTTAAGGTCCGCTTTGGGCCCAAAGCGAACTTGATCGGATATGTAAGGCAAGTCGATGGTGTCGGACGGCCGTGCAGCCATTGCGCATAGCGCAGACCGCACGGCATCCAACCAGTTACCAGAGGAAGGAGAACAATACTTGTTAGTCGTCCGTTAGACGCGGACAACCTGTTCAATAACGGTGTCCGCGGAGCCGAGCTTCATCGGCTTATGCGTAACCTGTTTTGCATGGTGCCCGTGGAGACAACCTCCCAGTGCCGCTGCGACGGCCATGATGGAAACCGCAGCGAAAAGTCGTTTCAAACCTTGCATGATCTTTCCCTCATTTTTGTCGTGATCTGCCCCACAGATCACACGTCCCTGTGAATCTGGCGCACGGCATCCCCAATGTCGACGTAAAACGCCTATTGGAGGCTAATTATCTCGGCCGGTGTGGCATTAATCACACGATCACGATGACGTCTTCCGGAGCTAAAACGGACATTCGTCCGGTTAAGACCGGCCGGTGCAGAGCTAAAACCTGCGCCAGGGTTTCCTGTTAAAAATCATCGCAGCCTAGGGCAACCGCTCGTAGAGGTGTTCGACAAATCCAGGCATGTATTTAGTGGGACGCCTAAGTATGCAATAGGATAGGTCCTGCCGGTTCTGCCCAGACTCTTTGAGGGAACCATCGAGACCTCGAGCCGAATTGCCGCGTTTCGCTTTATTTGCGTGTGCCTTGCCGGTCCCTCGCGGCAGGAGTTGCATCGGACAAGCGCCGCGGAGGGCTTCCGCTGGGCTCAGGTGATCGCGTTGGCCGACCTACTCAATACCATTGGCATGACGCCGCTGTTCCTTCGGGGCAGCGCGACGATTTGCTTCATCAATAGACAGTGATCACGTGGAAACAAGTAATTCCCGACTAAGCCAACCACGCTTCCGCCCTATCGCGCGCTCTCAAAAACATGGCGACGCAATAGTCACGGATCACACCGAGGTTTAGGTCTTTTTCGTTCATATCGTCATAGCGCCCCGCGTAGCATTGGAATTTCGAGAACATTTCTTTGGTATGATAGCAATGAATGTGGGGATAGCTGTCCACGGGCTCAGCAGATGTGCTGGTGAAGTCCAAGTCCATGGAGGGCGCTTCATAGCAAGGGACCAGATGGTTCACGGCGATCTCGGTGGCGTACAGCAATGATACGCCTGCGTACCAGCTTGGCCACGCCCCCGGATCGTCCTTGAATTCGACGGTGCGGATATACTTGCAAACTTCGGTCGCCAGCCGGCAAATCTCCCTGATGAGCCGCGGCTCACCATAAATTGTCGACCCGATATGTGTGACTCCGCGGTGTTCGAGACCAAATTTGCTAGCAATGCGCCGGATATTGTCCCGCACCCTTTCATCATTCGAGTAGTAGCCCCTCCCCGTCGTGAACCCAGTCGGATGATATTGGCTCCAGGCTGGGGTCAAAAACACGTCCACATCCGTTCTGAGCAATCTGTCGTAGTCATTCAATAACGACGCCCCCTCGCCATTCAGGCACGAAACTGAGTTGACGTACCGATAGTTCAGCCAATCGGGATCATCGGCCGTTGGCCGCTGCCCGATTTTGACGACATCTTCCGGCAATTTGCTCAGCGCTTCTTCGGTTCCCATGAAAACCAGATCAGTCTCGTGGCATCCGACGTGTTTCCAAGACTCATATAGCCAGCGCGAATTCGCAATCAGATGGGGATGATCCTCCACAAACGTAACAAGGGCGCGGCGCATATTCGGTTGTTTCCGGCTACCAGCAATTCTCTGAATGAGAGGTCGCAATTATATGGTGATCGCCGAAAGCGGTCGAGACGGTTGGGAATGCCACCAAGCACCGCGGCTATCGCATGTCCGGATGTCGCGTGATTCTGGTTTTGTCGTTGGTTGGTAACCTCAGCGTGCAATAGGATGGATGCTGCCGGTTCTGCCCAGACTCTTTGAGGGAGCCTTCGAGACCTTGAGCCGAATTGCCGCGTTTCGTTTTATCTGCGCGTGCCTTGCCGGTCCCTCGCGGCATGATTTCCAACAAGCGACCGCCACGGAAGACTTCAGCTGGGCAGAGATGATCGCGCTCGCCCACGAATACCAGGTATCGTCCGCGGTTGGTGCCGGGCTCCGGGAGGCAGGCCTTTCCGACGCGATGCCGAAGGACGCGTCGATCTATTTCGATCAAATTGCGCTCCATCAGCGGCGACGAAACAGGCGGGTCCGCGATCAGGCGATTGCGGTCGCCGGGGTCCTCAACAAGGTCGGCGTCACGCCGCTGTTCCTGAAGGGCGGCGCCCATCTGCTGGCCGGGCTTTACCCCGATCCCGCCATGCGCCAAATGGCCGACCTGGATATCCTGGTGCCCCCGAGGCGGATCGACGATTGCGTGGCGGCGCTCGAGCGAATCGGCTTCGTGAGAGCGAGCGACCACAGCCATCCCCGTGCCCATCATCACCAGCCGCTTGTGCGGACAGGCTCACCGTTGCCGGTCGAGCTGCATCGCGAGGTGCTGGCGCACCCTAATAGCGGCATTCTGAAAGCTGAGGAGGTGCGCGAGACATGCACGACGCTCGAACTGCAAGGCGCCCGGCTGGCTGTCCCGTCGCCCACTCTCGCCGCAATCCATGCGATCGCCCACGCCCAGCTCACGGATCGCGACTACGTTTATGGGCGAATCGATTTGCGGAGCCTGCTCGATTTGGCCTTGCTGGCCCGCGCCCATGGCGACGCGCTCGATTGGGACCGGACTTGCGGGCGCTTCGAAAGCCATGGAAAGCAAACGGCGCTTGGCTATCAGCTGTCATGCACAGCCGATCTGATGGACGTATTTGTGCGCCCGCCAAGCCAAATACCCAAGGTCTCGCAGCTGCTCTATGAACGCGCCCTCTTTCTCGTGGAAAGACCGCAGCTGCTGAGCCTCGGCCACAGGCTGCTACGGCCACTCATTCTGCTCAAAAAGGAACTCTCGGAACCCGATCTGCGCCACCGGCTCGCGGGCAACATGGCCGACCGGGCCTGGTGGCGGCGCCACGTGCGGATGCTAATGGGCCGCTAGGGATGGGCAATTCGGGATCGCGTCAGTTGTCCAGCCAGTGGCTGGTCGAAAGATTCCCACCGTGAATATGATAAACGAAGTGGCTGGCGCCTCTTTTGGCGAGACGCATGTCAGGAATCGACGCCAGATGGCGCCGCCACAAAATATCGTCCAAATTGCCGTCGTCCTTGAGCTCCATAACGGCTCGGATAGCCCTTCTTGAGAACGCCGTGGTCGGCGGCATCACCTCTGGAACATTCAACGCCAGGTCCCGTTCCACCAATCCAAGGGATGATTGTCGTTGGTGTTCCTGCCATCGATGGCCCTTTAGGAGCCCGTCTGATTCAGAACCGGAATAATCCCAATTCCGCTCCACAAAATCGTTGGCCACGCTTTTGGCGTAGTTGCGAAAATACAGGTCATCGTCGTCGATCTTCAGGAACAGATCATAGTCATCTATGTCGATCAGATTGAGGGCGACGATATAATTTTTGTGGGTTGACAAGGTCGGGCCAAATCCCATGGCTACCTTGTTCCTCGATCCCCGAATCAGATCGTTCAACAAGCCCTGATAGTTGAGGGTCGTCTCGCCGTCTTGCTCATCTGCCGGGGAATTGACGTAGATGGCGTGATCAACCGGAATCGACTGGCGCTGCATCTGCATGATGCAGTGGCGAAGCATGAATGGCCGGTGCCGGCTGCAGGTAAATGCGAGCACTCTGATATTCCGGCGCTTCCAAACGCGCCTGAGGGCTGACAGCTTTTGAATCACGGTGACACCGGGTCTAAGTGGTCGGTCAAATGGCTGGCATGCATGAAAAATTGTCGGATCTCGAACAGTTCGCGTCGTGCGGGCTGGCTCAATTCTGTTTTTTGGCCCTGATCTGCTCCAGATCCGCCAGGGCGTGCTCGAAGATGGGGTTCGCATGCTTGGCCCCGAGAAGCTCGGTGAAATGGTCCACCACCGGCTGCAGTTCGAGGCCGAGTTCGTCGAAGCCGATCAGATAGTTGCGGATCCGGTCGTCCCAGGTGTTGGAATAGGGAACGCCCATGGGGCGGTTGAAACGGTGCAGCCAGCGCAGGAAGGGCAAGCAGAGTGTGCGTGCGCCAGACTGGCGAAACTTTTCGTGGATATAGCCTTCCTCCCCTCCAAAGCCGCGAAAGTTGGGATTGAAGCCAAGCCACGCCTCGCGCCGGCATGCGAACAGGCCCAGGCCCTGCATCGGTATCTCGAATGGCTCGGCATCCGGGTCCTTGCCCCGTTCATCCGTTTCCCAGAATCCCCACATGCCCTGGCGCCAGTCCGGCTTGAAATGAGTGGAGAAGGACGTCAGGTCGTCATAGACCAGCGGGCCCTGCAGCAAATCGTTGGTTTCCGAGTTCTCATCGAAATAGTCGAGCAGCCGCTTGATTGCGCCGGGCACCACGAAGACGTGGCAATCCATGCAGACCACATAATCACCGGACGCTTCCTCGAAAACGACCTCCCTGGTGGTCGTGCTGACCCGCTCCTGGAAGGGGATATAGCGATAGTTCGGGATTTGGCCTTCGAGCGCCTTGAGCGGCTTGGCGCATGGCCCTTGGGGGTTGTTGTCCACCACCACCAGCTCCACGTCATCCATGGCTTCGGGGTGATACATGCGCAGCGACTGGAGGGTGAAGAAGGCCCCGTCATAGTCGTCATAGGTGGCCATGCCGATGGTGAGCTTCTTGGGCTCCCTGCGCGGGGTGGGTTCGGGCACCTCGGCAATGGTTGCCGGCTGCGGCGTGGATTTGGCGGCGGGCTCTTCGACCACCATGTCGGGCGGAGCGACGGCGGCGAATAAGCGGCGGAATTCAGCCGGGCCGAGGGGACCTTCGACGGCGAGCTCAAGGAGCGTGTCGAGCACGCCTTCCAGCTGATTGAACTTACCGTAATGCAGCATTACCGCCGGCACCGAGCGCGCGAATGCCGTGATGGTGGCGAAGCCATGATCGGAGAGATTGCGCGCATTCACGTTGCATGCAGTCAGCTCGAGGCCGGCCTGGGCCGCGCTGAGCGGTTCGATCCGCAGCCGCGAGCCCTGCTCGAACCGGGGAAACACCGCGAGCCGGCACTGCGTGGTTTGGTCGGCGGATCCAGTCTTGGGAAGGCAGATGAGATTTGCGCCATGACGAACCGCGTTGCCGCCAGCGATTGTCTCAAGCTCGGCGGCCGAGAAACCGGCGCCGTTCTTGACCACCAACGGCCGGGCAAAGGCCGAAAAGTTCGGGACGTCGGAATGTAGCACCGTCAGTTCGTCGGTCAGATAACCGCATCCCTTGCCGGTCAGCCATGCCACCAAACTACTTTTTCCCGCACCGCTGGCGCCGGGCAACAGGACGCCATGGTCCCGCCACGTGACGGCGCCCGCGTGCAACGCCACCCCCGAGTTCAAATCGTTCACCAAGGTGTGGACGATCTCCCCGAGCAGCACGCTCAGGCAGGTTTCCTTGTCGAGGCCCGACGTGGTCTTACCGCCATTAGGCTGGAGTACGAAGCGCCCTTGAGTCCGATCTTCTTGAATTTCGATGAGCGCTGACGGGCGGCGTTTCGCTTGCTTGGCGTCCGCGAACAGTGCACCGATGTCAGCCTGAAGGGTCTCGGGATAACGCAGCGTGACCGCCTGATCCTCGAAGGCTAGCGCAATTTGCTTCACGGTTCAGACCCGCTCCATGGCGTTTTCAGTCACTGGCGTTCAATCAAGCTGAGTGTGCCGATGCTGGTTGGACCGGCATTTCATCCCGTGGATGGAAGGGCAAAGCCCGCTCGAAATGATATCCGAAACAATCGAAGTCCTTCCGGTAAAGATCATGGATACGCTCGACCATCGCATCGTCATAGGCCTCCGAATAGTGGCCGTAGACCTTGCTCGCAATGGTTTTGGCAGACTGGCGTATTCCTACCAAGTCGAGCGGTATCCCCACTGTGTTCGAAAGCTCCCCTATGTCGGTTTCGATATGCTCGAGGCGGCCGACGAAGTCGACGAATTGCATTCCTTCGAAATGGGTATAGCGGTGCATCTCGCCGAAATGCCCCACCGTGTAGGGCCGATTGCGCAACAATTCCTGTTCTAGCTGACTCAGAACAAAGTCCCTGAACGTCCATTTGCGGTGGCACCCATTGTAAAAAAAGGCGGAGAGCAGGCGCGGAAAGGGATTGCGCACGAATGCTATCTTGAACATCCGGGCCACGGTGTCCGCCCCGAGAAGATTGCGGCTGGCATAGATGTCGGCATGTTGGAGGAAGATATCACCGATTCCGTTCACGGAGTTGGCAGAGGGAAGAAACCCGAGCATCAATCCAAGACGAGATTCCATCCACTCGGCGGGGAGTTCACCGTGGGTCAACGCTCCGATGCAGGGCTTGCCAAAAAGACCGTCCAGATCGGTGTCACATAGCGGCCGCAGGAAGAGGTTTTCGATCGTCGAGCCCCCGCATTTGCCGGGGTGATAGATCATGATCCTCTCGTGGTTGAATAGCATTGGCGCGCCAGGTGGGCTCAGCGCAGTTCTAGGGCGTTTTCATTGACGAGGCGATCGATCAATTCGGGCACCTCGGCGCCGATCGACTGGGCGAGATCTGGAAACGCCTCGGCCAGCATATTGATGATTTCGGAAACCGTCCGCTCCCCGTCGCAGAGCCGCCAGATCGCCGCGGCGCTCTCGTTGAGATAGACCATGGTCATTCTGTCGGGGCTATAGAGCAGGCTCTCGCCGTCAAGTTCGGCGAGCTCGAATCCCGCCCGGGGTTTGGGAACGCGATCCTGATCCATGGTCTCCCAACCGTAGCCGCCGGGCAACACCCGAGCAACTCCCGCCCGGGATCAGCCGACGGTCACCGTAAGTTTTCGCCTCCGCCGGCGCGGACGACGCTCGGCCTAGTCGTCATCGTCCGGGTCGACCGTCGTCGTTGTGGGCTGTGCCGTCGTCGTCGACGTGGTCGTTGTGGGCTGTTCCGTCGTCGTCGTCGTGGTCGTTGTGGGCTGTGCCGTCGTCGTCGACGTGGTCGTGGTGGGCTGTGCCGTCGTCGTCGACGTGGTCGTGGTGGGCTGTGCCGTCGTCGTGCCTGTCCCGGTCGTGGTGGTCGGCGTGCTGCCACCCGTCGTCGGCGGCGCCGTCGTTACCACTGTCGTTTGCGCATGGGCTGGCACCACAATGGTACGCATTAAAGGCTTCACCCAGGAATTCGGAAGCAAGGCAGTCGAGGCAACCGCGCCCGCCGCCGCCGCGTTTTTTAGGACTTTTCTGCGCCCACCATCCTTGGGCATTTTGTCATTCGACTTCGCCATTATGCGTCCACCTATCCTTCGTGATTCTCAAGCAATTGCAGCGCCCGCCAACGCTGGTCAGCGCCCGATAATCAGATCGCGATGAGGAAGTCGCCCAGAACTGGGCGGAATACTACGGAACCCTGCACTTCCCGCGCCGCCGATGCTATCGCATGTTGATTGGATAAGGCAACGATTAGACCCGGATGTCCGGCGAACGCGGGGCTCCGTCCACAGCGCGTTCGGGTTGGCGTTGCTCGAAGCCCTCGCGGGGTTTGGGAACGCGATCCTGGTCCATGGTCTCCCAACCCTTGGCTGCCGGGCCGCACCTGCTGCATCGCCGCCGTCACGTGGCCTCATTCCTTACGGCGGCTCCGTCTCCGTCGGCAGCGGCGGCGAGGTCGTCGTCGTCTCCGTCCCCGTCGGCGATGGCGGATCCGTTTGGGTCGTCGGTGGCGGATCCGTTTGGGTCGTCGGTGGCGGATCCGTCTGAGTCGTCGTCGGCGGGTCCGTCTGGGTCGTGGGCGGCGGATCCGTCTGGGTCGTGGTTGGTGGATCCGTCTGGGTTGTGGGCGGCGGGTCCGTCTGGGTCGTGGTCGTCTGTTCGGTCGTGGTTGGTTGTGCCGTTGTGGTTACTGTGCCCGTTGGCGTTGTTGGTGTGCTGCCGCCCGTCGTTGGCGGTGCTGTCGTCACCACGGTCGTTTGCGCATGCGCCGGCACCACGATGGTGCGCATTACGGGCTTCACCCAGGAGTTGGGAAGCAAGGCGGTCGAGACAACGGCGCCCGCCGCCGCGCCTTTCAGGACATTTCTGCGACCGGCCTGATTGCGCTTTTTGTCATCCGAGTTCGCCATAGGATCTCTCTATCCATCGGTGCCGTTTGGAATGTCGCGCATCGAAGAAATCTGGTCAATCCAAGATTGCAACCGCCATCCGAGCAACATGATCCGGGACAAGGCCGATTACCGCGGAACATTGCACCTCGGCTGCGGCGGGTGCTTTCGCAAGCAGCTTCGATTCACCAACTATTTGGCCCGAATTTCCGGCGATCGCGATAGCCCGTCTACGGTTCGCTCCGAAGTACCCTGCTCCCAGGCAAGCGCGGTGCGCACGATAATGTCGAGGTCGCAATGTTCCGGGCTCCAGTTCAGCAGCTCGCGAATACGAGAGGCATCGGCCATCAGAGACGGCGAATCGCCGGGCCGACGTTGACCCGGCCGGGCGTCGATCGGATGACCGGCCGCGCGCTCGATCGCCCGAATCACCTCCAGCACCGAAAACGCGCTTCCATAGCCGCAATTCAATACCTGCGAGGCGCCGCCATCGCGCAAATAGGCGAGCGCCGCGCGGTGGGCCGCGGCAAGGTCCGTGACGTGTATGTAGTCGCGCAGGCAGGTGCCGTCGGGCGTGGCATAATCGGTGCCGAAAATCTTCATATGCGGACGCTTGCCGAGTGCCACTTCGCAAGCGACCTTGATCAAATGGGTGGCGCCCTCACTCGACTGGCCGGCCCGTCCCTTTGGATCCGCGCCTGCGACGTTGAAATAGCGCAGCGCCACATAGCGCAGATCGTGGGCCGCGGCGGCGTCGCGCAGCATGATTTCGCTCATCATCTTGGACGAGCCATAGGGCGATATGGGGCGCAGCTCCGCCCCTTCGCTCACCGGATTATGCGCGGGGAAGCCGTATACCGCAGCGCTGGATGAGAAAATGAAATTCCTCACGTTGGCACGTACCGCGCATTCGACCAGCGAGAGGGTGGCGACGGTGTTGTTTTCGTAATATCCCAGCGGATCCTTGATCGATTCCGGCACAACAATGGAACCGGCCAAGTGAATGATCGCCTCCACATTGTGGTCGGCTATAACTTGCGCGACCAACTCCCGGTCGCCCGCATTGCCGATAATGAGAGGGGCATCTTCGGCAACCGCCCATGCGAAGCCGCTCGAAAGGTCGTCCAGCGCAATCACCCGCTCTCCCGCGTCGAGCAGGTCGAGCACCATGTGGCTACCGATGTAACCGGCACCTCCCGTCACCAAAACGCTCATGGCCAAGCCTCAGAAATGCAAGACATCTTCTTGTCCTAACATTTCCCGCGCCTGGCAAGATTTTGAAATTTGGCTGTTCGCGCTACCGGCCAGCCGTTAAACAAAGTTGATCATGACGAGTCTTCACGCCAAGGCTCTACTGCTGGTAGCGGCCCTGCTCGCGGCGGTGACCGGATCCGCTGATGGGAATGCCCAAGCCGGGCCGGACATCGAGAAGCAGGTCATCGTTTCTGGAATTGCCAGCCCCTGGGACATCGCCTTCCTGCCCGACGGCAATATGCTCTTCACCGAGCGCCGGGGAAGGATCGCTATCTATTTCCCCGACTCGCGAACCCATAAGACGCTCCTCCAGGGAGAGCCCGGTTTCTATTACGACCGGTTTCAAGCCGGCATGTGGGGGATCGCGGTGGATCCGGATTTTGAGACCAACCGGTACATCTACACGTACATGACCAGCTCCGTCGGCGCACCCGGTGACGAGGTGCGCCGGATCAATGGCATCACCTTCGAAATGGGCAACCCAGCCGTCACGTCGAAGCACGGGGGTTTTGTAAAAGCAGATGTTGGAAAGCTGGCCCGCAGCACGGCGGACCCCGCCATGGTGGAGGGCACGATCATCGAGCGGGTCGTCGACAAATCCACCATCGAATTGCGGCGCCCGCCTCTGGTCGGCGCTTCGGATGCCACGCTGACGATTCGACCGGTCGAGAACCGGGTGGTGCGCTGGGTGGTTGGCGATGATTACGTTTCGCTGAAGCGGGACGCGGATATCGTGACCGGCATTCCCTATGGTCCCCACAGATATTACGGCCACAATGGCGGGCGAATCCGTTTCGGGCCCGACGGCTACCTTTGGATCGCAACGGGCGATGCCGATTTCGGTCATTACGCCCAAAATGGAGAGTCCCTGGGGGGCAAGATTCTGCGCGTTGGCCGAGACGGCTCACCGGCGCCTGGAAACGGTGCCCCTGGAGGCTTCGATCCGCGCATCTACAGCTACGGCCACCGCAACCCTCAAGGCCTCGCGTTTCAGCCCGAGACGGGCCGCGCCTATGCGGTCGAGCACGGGCCCGATCTAGACGATGAGGTGAATCTGCTGGTGCCGGGCGGCAATTATGGCTGGGTCAACGGTACCGAGGCGATGACCGACCGGGCGAAAATTCCCAACGCCAAATTGCCGGTGTGGAGCTCAGGTGATCCGACGCTGGCACCTTCGGGCGCCAGCTTCATTGCCAACCTGCCGGGCGTGGATTGGAAAGGCTGGGATGGGGCCTTGGCGGTCGCGATGCTGAAAACCCAGCAGCTCGTGGTGATGCGCATCGATGCCTTTGGCCACGTCTTCGCGACGGAATCGATTCTGGCCAATCCGGACTGGCGGTTGCGCAGCGTGGTCCAGGGCCCCCACGGCGCCCTCTATCTTGCCGTGGAATCCCGAAAACGGAACCCGACCGACCGCTCCTATTTCACGAACGCCATGGAAAAACGAAAGAAGGGGGCAATCTGGCGGATTTCGCCTAAGCGGGAGTGATCGGACTTATCCGGCGACCAGCCGGGGCCGGCCGGCGTCGCCGTGGTGGGCGATTGCGATTCCCCGGCCGCCGTCTTGCTGCCATCACGCTCCTTTTGTTCCCCAGCTCAGGTGCCGGGGAGTTGCAGGAACGGGGAGAATTACCCGGTAACTAGTCCACGATTCCAGCGGGCCAACTGACAGAGCGCCGCTCAAGTGCCGGGGTCAGGAGTCGCGTCGGGGGTGGAACCGGGCGCGTCGAGCGTGGTGCTCGGCAGGGTCACGGGCGCGTCGGTCGGGGTGCCCGTCCCAATCGGCGGAGTCGTCGCCGGGGGCACCGTTGCGTCTGGGGTGGAACCGGGCGCGTCGGTTGGGGTCCCCGGCAGGGTCA